>Ga0209016_1000086_pt1 | contig 140715 bp, 162 predicted proteins | sample EPASupsiteSAE305_FD_187265 | JGI IMG/M metagenome (GOLD analysis project Ga0209016, IMG submission 187265) | Bioremediated contaminated groundwater microbial communities from EPA Superfund site, New Mexico - SAE3-05 (SPAdes) (version 2) | ecosystem: Environmental > Aquatic > Deep subsurface >...
GCATCCATTCCTTGTGCGGCAAGCGCTTTAGCCGTTGTGTCAAAAAGGGCCAGATAGGCCTTCATTTCCTGTAAATCCTTTTTCGTTGAAAGCGGTCCGTGGCCGGGAACAATCTGCTTAACATCCATGGTCAACAGACTATCGATGGTTTTGCCCCAGCCGGCAAGGTCACCGTCAGCCATAAAGGGATGAAAATCCGTAAACAGGATATCGCCGCTGAACAGAATTTTCTCTTGCGGCAACCAGACCACCACGCTGCCTTCAGTATGGGACGGAGCCACGCGGATCAGCTCCACGGTCTCACCTCCCAGATCAATGGTCAGCCGGTCACTGAAGTATACTGACGGCAGGACAATAGTGGTATTAACCATATCCTCCGGCTTCAGGCCGAAGTTGCCTGCGTTTTTAAGGATTCCCTCGCCGACCTTGGCCAGCAGCTCCTTGTCGGCGCTGTGGGAGATGACCGTGGCCCCCAGTTCGGCAAAGACGCAGTTGCCAAAGGCGTGGTCAAGGTGGGTATGGGTGTTGACCACATACTTGATCGGCTTCTTGGTGATTTTGCGGATGTCGGCCAGAAAACGCTGCCCTTCCCTGGCAGAAATCAGGGTATCCACCACCAGCACCCCGTCCCGGCCGATCACGATCCCGGCATTGGCCGCAAAGCTGTGGGCTGGCGAGGCATCCTTCTCTCCCACATATGAGTACACGTTCTCGGACAGTCTGGTCAGGTCGGCAAAGGCGGTCTGGGCGGTCAGTAGCACCAGGGCGACAAACAACAGCAGCAGTTTCATGTTCACAGATTTCCCTCCTTTTGTGTAAAGGCCTTGATAAAGCGGTATTCCTGCGTCTTACCGTCAAACCCCCAGGAATCCGCTCTGACATCATGTAGAACAATATAGCTGGCTTCGTCAAGCGGACCCAGCAATTCCTGCATGGCGCTAAAAACATGGCTGCAATAGGCGGCTTTTTCCTGTTTGGTATTGGTGCCTTCGGTAATTTTAATCTCAAGGTAAAAGCTGTGACGTCCGCTGGAGGCCAGCGACCTCCCGCCGGTAAACCAATGGCGCACAGGGATCTGTTCTACAACCACCGCGGTTACCTCTGGCTTCTTGCCCAGCAGATCCGCAGTAATCCGGGTCAGCCTGGTTGCGATAGCTTCCGCCAATGGCGCTGATGGCTCAAGAGAAATTTTGATGTTCAGGTATGGCATGGTCAGGCTCCTTTCAAGGCACGCTGGTTTGAACTGTAGATGCTGTCCCGCTCCGGTGCAGATCCTGTTGCAACGCACTCAAGCCACTCGCTGGTCGTGAGCACCGCCGCAAAGCGTGACTGCATCACCACGGTCATCACCCGATGGATCTCCTCGGCAGTGGCACTGCCTGCCCGGTTGGCGTAGGCGAGCGAACCGCCGGCATCGGACAGGAACTCCACCTGAAAGCCGCGATGCATGGCGGCAATGGCGGTGGAGAGATCACAGTTGTGGGTCATATAGCCCACGATGGTCACGGTGGTGATTTGGCGCTCCTGTAGCCAGGCCTCTAGGTCGGTTTTGCAAAATGCCACCGGCATATCCTTCAGCACGTAATGATCCCATCCCCGTGAGGTCACCACGGGATGCAGCTCTGCACCGGCTGTCCCTTCAGCCATGAACGGTGCTGAGGCAGGCAGGATGTTCTGCACCGCCACCACCGGAATTCCGGCAGCCCTGGCAGCATCCATACACTTGCCGATGTTGGCCAGCGATTGCTCCACCGGCGGATAGACTATCGGCAGCTTGCCGCCGATGTAGTCGTTCTGTACGTCAATCACGATCAGTGCCCTGCGAATACCGGTTTGCATAATGGTCTCCTTTGCTGTCTGGTAGCGTCCTATGAATGTCAGTATTTCATCATTACACCTGACAAACCAGTGGCCTGATTGACATAATTTGTTATAATCGGGCCAAAACTATCTGGAGGCCACCATGCAGGCCGAAACCATTGCAGTCATTGCCTTTGACCGGATCAGCCCCTTTTTGCTTGCCATGCCCTGCACCGTCTTCAGGGATGATCCGGCCTGGCCGGATGCGCCCTGCTTCAGGCTGCTGGTCTGTTCTGCAGAAAAGCGAAAGCTGCAGAGTAGCGCCGGTTTTGCCATAGAGACCTGTCACACGCTGCGGGATGCAGAGCAGGCGGATATCGTGATCGTCCCCAGTTGGCGTGATCCGCAGGAACTGCCGCCGCAACGGCTGTTGAACTGTCTGCGGGCGGCCCATGCACGGGGCGCATTGGTGGTGGGGCTCTGTCTGGGAACCTACGTGCTGGCTGCTGCCGGGCTGCTGGATGGACGTCCGGCAACCACCCACTGGGGCTGGACTGATGATCTGGCTGAACGGTATCCGCAGATAACCCTGCAACCGGATGTGTTGTATGTGGATGATGGGGATGTGATTACGTCAGCCGGGGTGGCTGCCGGGATCGACTGCTGTCTGCATCTTTTGCGTCGCCTGCATGGCGCTGAAGTTGCCGCCCATGTGGCCCGGCGGATGGTGGTGCCGCCCCACCGTCAGGGGGGGCAGGCCCAGTTCATTGAGCTGCCGCTTAACAAGAGTGCGGCAGAGGACCGTTTTGGACAACAGCTTGCGTGGGTCCAGCGCCATCTCGAGCAGCCCCATTCGCTGGACAGCCTTGCGGAACGGTTCATGATGAGCCGCCGCACCTTTACCCGGCGCTTCCGGCAGGTGACCGGCAGCACCGTAAGGGCGTGGCTGCTGAATCAGCGCCTGGCCTTTGCCCAACGGCTGCTGGAAACCACCACGAAGCCGATTGATCTGATTGCCCAGGAAGCGGGCTTTGGTTCTGAAGTGACCCTGCGGCAGCAGTTCAACAAGGTGCTGAAGACCACGCCATCACGCTACCGCAGGGAATTTCGGGGTAATCGCAGCTAATACTGCTTAGGCGGCATGGTTGAGCGCCAGCTCCTTCAAAAAGGAAAGCAAAAATTCCTTATTTTCCTGATAGTGTGAATCATTCTGCCCTTTGAAGCGATCCATCATGCTCAAAATGTCCTGTACCTGCCCGGTGTAGGAAAAACCAGACTCGGCATAGATATTACGGTACCCGGTCTCTCCCGGTTCATAGAAACCGCTTAAGTCAGGCTTTAGGTTTGAACAGGCTGCAGCAGCCATAAAGGGCGCCATCCTAAGCCACTTCTCTGATTCTGGCACGCCTGCCGTAGCCTCTTCCCAGGCTTTCTTAACAGCTTCCGGCGCATTGGGTGGTGGATACTCCCACATTTTCGCCGCCCCTATTCCCAGCAGGCCGTCGTTATTGAGATCTTTTGCCTCACTCGGTGCCATCAGCAGATTGTAGGCACCTTCAAAATCAAGCCCGGCCACCGAAATTGGAGCTGCAAGGCAGTGGACCTTCCGTAAAATCTCCATCTCATCGGTAGAGAGGCTGCTCAAAAAAGACTTGGGGTCGCTGCAACCACCGACATTGCTGGCAGTTGCAAGTATAGCGGCAAACCGTTCACGCTCCTGGTCGGTAACACCCCTGCGTTGCATCAGGTCAAGTGAGCGGTTTGAAAAGTTGAGGGGGACTGCAGTGGATATGGAAGTGGTGCATGTGGCGGCGGTGAGCATAATTCCTCCTGAGCAACGCAATGATATCGTGATAGATATATCGGTTGATAACGCCACATATTCAAGAAAACTGGATTACCACCGGTTGTTTTCCTGTAAATTAGGGAAAAGCTGCCGTGCCATACCGGACAGCCTTGTGTGGAAAAGTGAGATTATCTGGACCTTCAGGCAGGATTACTAAATTCTTACTTAAAACATAATCGTTACACAGCAGGCGGGGATGAGCTCATTCTTCTGCGTACCGTTCTATCTGCATAACACCTTAAAAGTACAATCATTATTGCGATTCCCACCAGATCAGCCATCAGATCAAACCATTCAGCAGAACGGGTAATGGTACACCATCCTTGCAGCAGCTCAATTGCGGCACCCAGAAGCAGAGCATAGGCAAACGCAAAGTGTAGCGCCCACGGTTTATGTTTTGCAGACTGATGGGCAAGTAACGTCACCACGGCCATTGCAAGGGCATGATTTGATTTGTCCCACCCCGTGCTAACCGTTGGTGGAACAGGTATAAGGGACAGGTACAGGATACTGCACGTACATGCTGCAAGCAGTCCCCGCCACAGCCATTTGCCTTTGTGTGCCCTCCCCGGGCCGGTTGTCAGATCCATAACCTGGGATTTCTCAGCGCCTGGCCTTGCCACAGATGGTATTGATAGCCAGCTTGAACACCCGCGTCTTGGCAGCATCGACGGCAATATACTGCATCCCTTTTTCATGGTATGTCTGGCAGTACTTATCCACCAGAGCTATCAAGCCACGCTGTTTGTCCTCATCCAGCGCCTCAGTCACATTGCCGGAGACAATCACGCTTTCATAGCGGGTAGAAAACTTCTCCGGCAACAGCTCCGTAGCCCCCACCACGCAAAATGAAGCCCGGCGGTTGGCTGCCAATAACGCCAGTTTACGGCCTTCCAGGGCGCAGTGAAAGTAGATGGCATTGTCCAGCACACAGTAGCTGAGCGGAACACCATAAGGCTCATTATCAGCGCCGCAGAGGGAAAGTATTCCGTATTCACCCCGTTCCAACAGCTCTCTGGCTTCGGGTTCAGGCATGCCGCGGTCTTTGCGGCGTAGTTCATGCTGCATAAGGCAACTCCCTTTATTGTTACCGGGGAAACAGTGTCGCTTGGGGAAACGTACCCTCGCTCTCCCAAAAACCTTTTTCTGACCTGCTGTACTGCACCCAGCCATGGCCGTTGAAACGATAACGTTTGTACGTGACTTCAAACGAATCATCATGCTCGCCTTTAAATGCAGGCCTGCAACGAACTTCAAGAATGTCTTGATGTTGTCCGTTAGGGACCAGCTTCCATTCGGTTTTCAGCGTACTGGCCACGCGAAGTTCCTGAAGCTTCCCTGTCTTGCTGTCCTTTGCCTGCATCCACCGTATGCTGCCTGCAGTTACATCAAAAAAGCGAGTGGCAGGGCCGGAGTACGAACCGATGCCGGAACTGTAATCAACAGTCAGAGCAAAACTTGCCGGTTTTCCACCAATGAGTTGCGCCGCTTCAATTTTGGCAAGAGGCCGCTCCAACTCATGGACAGCTCGGGGCACGTCGTTTCGTCCCACCAGTATAAGCCGGGCATTGCAGGGCGTTTCAGGCTCTTCAGGGGAATATTGTTCAACGGCCAGCATGCTTCGATCACGCATAATGACAACGGCACCATCACTGCCATGCTGGCTTTTGGTAAGCGGCAGTCGTTGATAGACGGCATAGTCGCACTTCGGGGCTGACGCCTTGCTTTCAGCAGCAATGGCATCGGTTTGCGGCAACAGCATCAGTGTTGGCAGGATCAGTAGGCAGGGCAACAACCATATTTTCGCGGTAAAATAGTTCATTTTGCTGGTTACTTTCGTGTTACTTCAGGCTGATGTCTCAGCTCAAACGAGCCATAAATTGAACGACTAATCTCTCTTTTCATACCACTTAATACTCTTAAGTATACTCGTTTGGATCAAATTCATCTGGCATCTTTGCCCCCATTCGTCTTGATATTTCCAAGGAAAGCCATACTATTCGATCTATTATTCTCTCAAAATCAGCTTGAGTCAGTTGTTTCTTGTATTCCACCCTTACCTTTTTGTTTTGGGGACGAGAATATTTAACTACAAACATGTTTCCCAAGTCATCTCCCGAGACTCGACCATGTGCCAGCGCGTCCCGCAATTTGATGAATTCTGAAAAATCTATCTTGTGGTCATTTTTCTGAAGATTGTTAAAAGCAGTGCAAAGCGCTCCAAATGCCCGATAGTCCGTAATCTGATTTTCTGGTAATTCATCTCCTATTTCAGCTCTGCTATACTTTAAGAAATCCTTCTGATCGCAGCCTGAATTTTTGTGCAAATATAAGCGCAAAAACATCTCTATGTTGTTAAAGGACTGCCAGAAGTGCCCAAGCTTGTAAATATAGCTAGTTACATTATTAAGCGCACAAGCATCCGTAGGTTTCATAACGCACCCGTTTTGTCTAACGCATTATTGACCGGCTCATATACGCACCTACTTTGCCGGTGTTTTCCCCAAACACCCTACAAACTCAAAAACAACGCATACTCAGGCCCAGTCCGGTTCGGCTCAAACTCGGTGACCTCATAGTTGGCAACCCCGTGTTGGTTGAACGGGTCTTCCAGCAGGATCAGATCAAGTTGTTCCCGTGTAACACCGGTGGCCAGGATAATCCCGCCGGTGCGGGGTACTTTGCGACCAGAGGCGATGAAGGTACCTTGGCTAAAGTAGCGGTCCAGAAAGGTGATATGGTCAGCCAGGTGGTGGTCAACCACCTCCAGCGGCTGTTGATAGGTTACGGATACGATAAACATTGATTGTTACTCCTTGCAATAAAGGTCCTACTGTTTGATGAATACCGCCTCACAGGGTCGTGATTCAATACGGCTGGCTCTCCCATTGTCTTGCGTAAACTTGCCACGCATACGATAGGAGTACAACTTGCCGGGTTGAATGTGCTTAAGTGTGTATTCCGATTTGCCTGTCAGGCCCTGAACATTAATCTGCGCAGCTCCATCTTTATGGAGTATGCCGACCATAGTCATAGAGGCGGGCTGCCCTGATTGCCCTACTTTCCCCACAAGCCGACCTTCCTTTATATCAGCAAAGAAATTAAGGGCATACCCCTTGACCAGAAACCCGTTTTTCTGAACATCCTCGCAGATAAGTGACACAGCCCAGCGGCCATCAAATGTAGTCGCTATACCTTCATTTGCCGACAGCCTCGCAACGGCAAGGTCATAGTCCTTCTGTACTGATGCAACTTTTGCCGTGCTTCCTGACTTGGCTGATGATTTAATGTCGGCTAATTCCTTGCGCAGACGTTTCATTTCTTTAAGCACATCGCTATTTTGGGCTCGTAGACGTTTCAGCTCAGCCGATGTCTCACGATCTTCATGCATTAAAGCAACTGCTTTGGCCACTTCATCAGCATCGGCGGTAATTTTTGCCTTAAGATAATAATCTTCGCCATTCCAGAGCTCTTTGATAACCACCGTTGCAACCCACCCCGAAGTGTACGTGACAATTTCATCCTTGGTCAGCGCAGAGTCTCTGACTTCAGTATTGCTGACAAGATACGTACCCAATTCCTCCAGAAGCATCCGCTTCACCTGTTCCAGGGCTATGGTTCTGCTTGTCAGCTTGCTGTCTGCCTCACTGGCACGATAGGTATATTCACGGGTTACCGTAACCGGCTTAGCCAGTGCCATCTGCCAGCCAGCCAAAACCATCATTAGTGCAGATAGGACGATAAGTTGCTTTTGTATCGATGACATGACCGTTTTCATCATTTTCTACTCCTTTATCTCCATTCCGTTGTGTGATGTGTACCAACGGAATACTTCCAACAAATTCAAACATTGCGAGGACAGAACAACGGTAAGCAAGTTCGCGCGCGTGAACCGGTGATCCTCCCAATTGGAACATTTCTCCAGACATGCCACAGCAGTAATCACTGCACTTATCCGCGTGCTGTCACCTCAGCCCTGCCGTCCCAATAGTGCAGTACAGATGCGGTTTTCGCACCTTTTTATACAAATTTACAGTTCAAATGTGATTTTGTATAAGATCCGACTGCCATGTAATTTTCTTATGTAGTTTTAGTCTGTTGCAATATCACCTCACTCCACCACTTCCCACTTTCCGGCCGGGTTGCGCACCACAATCAGGCGGGGTGGATAGAGGGTAAACAGGGCCATGGCAGCACACATCTGGTTTTCATCCCCTTTGATCTTCTCAAAAGCAGCCCGGTTAAACGGGTGCAGCGGGCTGCCACCCTTACCCTGCAGCAACAGTTCTGGGCTGTTGAAAATAACTGTTTCCAGCTGCTCTGGAGTGGGTGCCTTGACCCGGATGCCGACCTTGTAGGCATTTTCCAGGCATTTTGCCTTTTTCATGGCTGGTACGGTCAGATTGGGCTGTTTCTCCAGCAGTTTGTAAGCAGCAGCAAAGTTGGGTTTAAACAGTGTGGCCCGCTCTTTCAGCAGGACAACCAGGCTCGACTTGTCTACCGGGCTTACTGCGGTGATGGGTGGATAATGGTGCCAGGCGCGATCAACCGCAAAATCAGCAGTAAAGCCCCGCTCAAATACCACCTTACCCTTAACCGGGCGTTCTTCCTTGCCGGTACCGCCATAGTTGGTGGCAGTGCTGCGGCCAGCGCCATCATCAGTACGGGTTTCCTTGTCAGTGACTTCCGACCAGCTGAAACGGGCCAGATAGGGCTGGGTGGGATTGGCTGGGGTAAACTCGACTCGAATGTTGTTCATACCTTTACGTAGACCCGGCCCCATGGAGCTGGCCGGTACCCAGACTGCCGGAGAGATCTGTCGTTCTTCAAACAGCACCGGCAGATCACGTTTTTCAAGTTCCTGTTCGGCAAGCATCTGGTTGTTGAGAAAGACCACCGCCTTGCCCGGTATGGTGTCCACCTGCTTGGCATTGGGGTCGGCAGGGGCAAAATACGGGGTAAAATTGAACTCAATATTGATGACAGCGGCAGTTGCAGGCAGGCTAAAGGCAAACAAGAGGCAGAAGACCAGGAAAAGGGTACGCATGGGAGAGCCCTCCTGAAGGGTGAGATAGTTGATAATACCGCAGTAATCCGCTGAGTCAAACAGGGAACCTGCTCAGTGCAGCCTGCCGTCTTGACAGTATCGGCCCATTCTCCTATACATGAGTCTGCTTATCCTCAGGGCGGGGTGTAATTCCCCACCGGCGGTATCCCGGTTTTTCCGGGGAGCCCGCGAGCGCTTCTTTCCCCCAGGAAAGAAGGTCAGCAGATCTGGTGAGATGCCAGAGCCGACGGTATAGTCCGGATGAAAGAGGATGGGACAGCGGTTTTCAATTTTTTATCATTCCCCTGTCCGGGATGCTGTCGCACCTCTGTTGGTGCGTGCGGTATCCTGTCCGCCCTGTTGCTGGTAAGCCACTCTATTTTGGGAGGCACCCCATGCAACACCCCCTTGCAGCGACCTTTGGAACCCCTGTAGAACGAGTAGAAAAGGCGCTTGCCGCCCTGCGTAACGGTAACGGTATTCTGGTGACCGATGATGAGGACCGTGAGAACGAAGGCGATCTGATCTTTGCTGCCGAATCGCTGACAGATGCGCAGATGGCCATGCTGATCCGTGAGTGCAGCGGCATTGTCTGCCTCTGTCTGACTGAAGAAAAGGTACAGGCACTACAGTTGCCGATGATGGTGTCGGATAACAGCAGTCGCTTTCAGACCGCCTTTACGGTTTCAATTGAGGCAACAGCAGGAGTCACCACCGGTGTCTCGGCTGCTGATCGGCTAACCACGGTTAAGGCTGCCATTGCCGATCAGGCCAAGCCTGCAGATCTGTGTCGTCCCGGCCATATCTTTCCGCTGCGGGCCCGCCCCGGCGGTGTACTGGAACGGGGTGGGCATACCGAGGCAACGGTTGACCTGATGCGGCTGGCCGGTCTGAAGCCTTACGGTGTACTGTGCGAGTTGACCAACCCTGACGGCACCATGGCCCGGCTGCCGGAGATTATAACGTTTGCTGAAATCCATGGTATGCCGGTGGTGACGGTGGGAGATCTGGTGGCTTACCGGATGATGCAGGATCAGTCCCCAGCATAACTGCCACCTGATACAACAGTGCAATCAATCAAAAAAATCTGTCAACCGATCAGGTCCTGGTGCGCTATATTTGTCAGAAGCAAGCCACAAGCGTCAGCGACAGGGAGTATTTTCTGGACACCACAGCACAGCTCAATCTCTTTCTGGCTGAAGTAGAAAAGCGGGCCTTCCGCATGGCCCGGTTTGCCATGGGCACTGATGATCAGGCGCTGGATGTTGTCCAAGATGCAATGCTGGAGTTTGTCCGCCGCTACCGTGACAAGCCTGATCAGGAGTGGCCGCCACTCTTTTTCAAGGTGCTGCAGAGCAAGATTACCGATGCTCATCGCCGTCGTTCTGTACGAATGCGGTTTATGGGCTGGCTTGGCAGTAACCGCCAGGATGATGAAACCGATGATCCATTTCAGGAGGTGGCTGACCCACGGGAAGAAACTCCCTTGCGGTTACTGGAGCAGGCACAACTGGGGGAACGTTTAGAGCGGATTATCAGTGAACTCCCGTTACGCCAGCAGCAGGCCTTTCTACTGCGCTCATGGGAAGGACTGGACGTTGCTGAAACTGCACAGGCCATGGGCTGTTCAGAAGGAAGCGTCAAAACCCACTATTTCAGGGCGGTACAGATGTTACGGCAAAAGCTGGAGGAATATCAGCAATGACAACCAATAAACAGGATGATCCGATGATCAACCAGATCAAGCAGGAGCTGGATGCCGGGCTTGATCAGCTTGATCCGGCAATAGCGGCACGGCTGCGTGAAGGTCGTACCAAGGCTATGGACCAGGCAACCAAAAAACCGTTTGCAGTATGGGGGTTCCTGCGCCCCCAGCGGCTGGCCGGTTTTGCTACCGCAATCATGCTGCTGATACTGATCTCCCACTGGCATCCATCACGCCCTGGTATGCCGGAAAACCGGATTGATGAGATGGAGCTACTGGCACAACAGGGGAGTCTGGATATGTACAAAGATATGGATTTTTATGCGTGGCTGGCAAAGACCGATGAGACGCACTGACCTGATCTGTCTGGCACTGATTGCACTGCTTCCTGCCACTGCCCGGGCCAGTGGCGAGCAACTGCCGGATGCCGAATTTCTGGAGTTTCTGGGCAGGTACGAAACCAGCACCGGCAAGGCGATAGATCCGCTTCAGTTTGCGGAACAGGACGCTGCTCAACAGAAAAAAGAGCAGGATACCAGATCAAAACAGGCGGATCAGAAAAAGCAGCTGTATTCACGCAAGAAACCACAGAAGGATCAAGACTATGAAAAATAAATTTCTACTTATTACCGTTGTAAGCTTCGGTCTGCTGATGGCAACAGGCTTGGCTCAGGCTAAAGAATGGGAAGAGATGACGCCAAAAGAGCATCAGCTACTGAAGCCGTTTGCAGATAAATGGTCTACTCTTTCTCCTGAGCAAAAGGAAACCCTGCAGCGTGGCGCAGCCCGCTGGCAACAGATGACACCTGAAGAGCGCCAGGATGCAAAAAAGCGGTTTAAGCAATGGCGTGAGCTTCCCAAGGAACAGCGTGAGCAGATCAAGCAACGCTTCAAGGAATTCCGTCAACTTCCTCCTGGAGAGCAGGAAAAGATCCGGGAGCGCTTTAAATGGTTCAAGCAGTTGCCACCTGAAAAGCGGCAGGAACTGCGTAAACAATGGCAGAGTCTCCCGCCGGAAGAACGCAAGAACATCCGCCAGAACTGGAAAAACATGTCTCAGGAAGAACGGCGTGCAATGCGGCAGAAATTGCGTTCCAGACAGGGGCAGGAATAAAATTTCAGGCAGCAGATTTATTGTCAACCAAACCGAACCTTATCCGTTGTAGAGAGCAGGCAGGAAATAAAACCTTGAAGGAGCGGATCATGTCAAAAATTACCCTGGCTATTTGTGTCACTGTTGCAGCAGCACTGTTTGCCGGTTCAGCTTTTGCCGGCACCAATGACCCTCGCGTTAATCAGCGGCAGGAAAAACAAGAGCAGCGTATTGAGCAAGGGGTGCAAAGCGGCGCTCTGACACCGAAAGAGGCTGGCCGCCTGGAGGCCCAGCAGGCAAGGATTGCCCAGGAAGAAGCAAGGATGAAGGCGGATGGTAAACTAACCAAGGCAGAACGGGCCAAGTTGGCCCACGACCAGAACCGTGCCAGCAAAAACATCTATCGTAAAAAGCATAACAATCGTACTGCCAATACTCAGTAATTACCGTTTTTCAGTTCATAGCCACCAAAAGGGCCGCTTCTGTGCGGCCCTTTTCAGTTACACAGCAGAAGGCTAAAGGATTAGCAGGCACCCCTCGGCGGCTTATACATCAACAGCAAAAACAGCAGCATGGTCAGTAGCGCAATGACACCTGCAGCAGCAAAGCCGGTGGGGTAGTCCACCCACTTGAAGGCAACTCCCATGGCAGTAGAACCGGCCATCAGCCCCAGATAGATACAGCTGTTGTACATCCCCATGGCCAGCCCGCGCTGCACCGCGGGGACCTGTTCAACGATCAGGGCGCTAATGGCGGTAAAGGTGAAGGCCATACCAACACCCATTCCAACGGCATAGACCACCATCCAGGACAACTGCCTGGCCTGCCCCAGAGCTGGCAGGGCAAGTGCGAGGCAGAACAGACCGGCTGCAACCAGCAGGCGGCGATCAAGCCGGTCGGCAATCATGCCGATCGGCACCCTGCCCACCACGTTGGTAATGGCCTGGGCAGCAAATACCAGACCGACCTGGCCTGGATCAAGGCCGTGGGATGCAGCGAAAAGCGGCAGGAAGGTAAGAAACAGGCCAAAGCCGATACAACTGCCTGCAGTTGCCAACAGGCAGGCACGCAGAGGGCGATTGTGCAGCAGGGTCAGACTGGCAGCCAGGGCAGCGTGCAGCTCTGTTTTGTGGCGAGCAGCAGTTCGGGGCAGTGTTAACAGCGCAAGCAGCGCCATGGCTGCCAACATGATGCCGGAGATAAAAAAGACATTACGCAGGCCAACCGTTTTGGCCAGATACCCGCCGGATGCCGGCCCCAGGGTCATGGCAACATAAATAGCGGTGGTGTACCAGCCATAGGCACGACCGAGCCGGTCAGACGGCACAATATCCGCCACCAACGACAGCATGGCAGGGGCAAAGGCGGCCAGTCCCACCCCAAACAGCAGATAGGCCGCTGCCATCTGGAGCGGAGTGCTGCACTGGGTTACCAGCAGTGATGAAACCGCGGTTGCCAGAATCCCGCCGATCACCGGCTTGGTCCGGCCAAGTCGATCCACCAGCAGACCGGCCGGGATGGACAAAATTCCAGCCGTCACCATGAAGGCACCGTTGATCAGCCCCACCTGGGCCGGACCTGCCCCCAGTGTTGCTGCAAACAGCGGTAAGACCGGCATACGCAGGTACGAACTGAAAAAGGTGGCTGCCCCGATCAGGCAGAGCACCAGAAACGGCGCTTTAGCAGAGCTTGTATGCGTCATACGTAACGTTGCACTTCATTACCACCTGATTCCTTTTGACATGATTGTTCTTACGGATTTATTGAAAACGTCACTTCTGCTGCCAGGCTCTTATCCAGCAAATGGAGCGTAAGGGTATCATGGAGTCTTGCGTCCGTCAAAATTGCTGAGATTGTTTTAACCTACACGCTTCACAACTACTCTAAGACTATATATAGTGCAGTAGTCAGTAAGACGTGGAGACCGCTATGAAACAATCAAAACAGGCCTGGCTTCCAGCTCTGCCAAAAAACCGGCAGATGCTTCTCATCCTGCTTCCTATCTTTGTAGTCGCATATATTCTGCTGGTAATTTTATACCACCAGAAAATGGAATCCTATGCCATTAGTGAAGCAAAAAAGGTTGCGCTGGATGTCCTGCTTAACCATAAGGCTGTTCACCGGTACGTGGCTGAGATACAGCGTCCGGAAATCTATCGCTTACAGGGAGAAGGCAAGCTCTACAAGGAGTACTTTTCCCCCAAGGTCATGTCATTTACCTACATTGCCCGTAACATCAAGGAGCTGCTTGGTAAGGAGCGGGAAAAAGCCGGTCTGCCACCGCTCTATTTCAAGCTGGCCACTAACAATCCACGCAATCCGATCAATCAGGCGGATTCGTTTGAGAGTTCTCTGATTGAGCGGATGAATCGCGGTGAAATTAAGGAACTAAATGAAGTTGTGCAACAGAATGGTGTACCCACACTCCATGTTGCTATTCCGGCTGATCGTTCCAGTACAGCGTGTCTCAAATGCCATGGTGATCCTAAAAATGCCCCGGCTGAACTGATTGCCAGTTATGGCGATGTACGCGGCTTTCATGAGAGTCCAAACAGTATTCGTGCCCTTATTTCAATCCGTGTACCATTGGCACAACCATTACAGCAAGCCAACGAAGTGGTCCGTCTGATTTCTCTGATCACTCTGCTGGTCCTGATGCTGATCTATGGGCTGATCTACTACTTCATCCTAAAGGTTGACCGTGAACAACAGGCCGTTATTGCCAGCAGCAGGGCTAAATCGAACTTCCTGGCAACCATGAGCCATGAAATCCGCACCCCTATGAACGGTGTCCTTGGCATGGCGCAACTGCTGCTGTTGCCCTCGCTGAAGGAAGAAGAACGGCTTGAATACGCGCGCACACTGCTCAACTCAGGCCAGTCGCTGCTTATGCTCCTTAATGATATCCTCGATATTTCAAAGATAGAGGCTGGAAAGGTGGAGTTGGTTCCAGCGGTTTTCTCGCCTGCCCAGCTCATGGAAGAGATCAATACGCTTTTCACTGAAATGGCCCATCAACAGGGGCTGCAACTTGCATTTGACTGGCAGGGAGCAAAGTCGCAGCATTACCTGGGTGATGCCCTCCGCCTGCGTCAGATGCTTTCAAATCTGGTAAGTAACGCCATTAAATTTACAAAAAACGGCACGGTTACGGTGCAGGCGGTAGAGCTTGCAAGGTCAGAAAATGATGCCGTACTCAAGTTTTCTGTAATCGACACCGGTATCGGTATTCCCAAAGAAAAACAGTCGCTTCTGTTTCAAACCTTCTCACAGCTGGGAGGTCCGGAGTCACATAACATCGCAGGAACCGGACTCGGGTTATCCATTGTACGTAGCCTTGCCACCGCCATGGATGGGGAGGCCGGAGTAGAAAGTACTCCGGGGCAGGGCTCAACATTCTGGTTCAAGGTTGTGGTAGGTAGCGCTCCTGAAGAGGCAGCAAACCAGCCTGTTACACCTGCTGACGAACTACCAGCGCCGCAATCTCTGACAGGCCGCCATATCCTGGTTGTTGAAGACAATAATGTTAATCGCCTCATCATTGAAGTAATGCTGAAAAGATGCGAGGCAACCGTCACTTCTGTAGAAAACGGACAACAGGCCGTTGATTCAATTACTAAAGGCGCTGTATTCGATCTGGTTTTAATGGATTGCCAGATGCCGATACTGGACGGTTTTCAGGCAACAACACAGATCAGACGATGGGAACAACAGTGCAAAACCGGGCATATACCGATTATCGCCTTAACAGCCGGTGCTTTTGATGAAGAACGACAACATTGTACCGCTGCAGGTATGGATGCTTTTCTTGCAAAGCCGGTTAACATGAATAATCTTGTAAAGACCCTTACCAGCTGTATTGAGAAAAATGCTCGCGCATAGCCCGGCTCTGCCACATAGCTCAGATCGTCATGGTTACCGGTTCAAAAACGCCATCATGTAGGCTGGATACCGCTCACCGCTGGCTGCATTCCTGGGCAGGACCGCCGCAATAGCGGTCATCTCGTCTGCGGTAATGCTAACAGATCCGGCAGCGATATTCTCCTCAAGGTACTTCCTGCGCTTGGTGCCGGGGATCGGCACGATATCATCCCCCTGGGCCAGCACCCAGGCCAGCGCTAACTGGCCCGGCGTAATCCCTTTGCCGGTTGCAATGGCCTTAATTTTCTCCACCAGATCAAGATTCTTCTGAAAGTTCTCGCCCATAAAGCGGGGGGAGTTACGGCGGTAATCATCAGCAGGAAAATCATCAGGGCTCTTCAGCTGTCCGGTCAAAAAACCGCGCCCCAGCGGACTGTAGGGGACCAGCCCGATCCCTAGTTCACGCAGGGTTGGCAGTACCTCATCTTCAAGATCGCGGGTCCAGAGCGAATATTCACTCTGCAGGGCGCTGATCGGGTGGACCGCATGGGCGCGCCGGATAGTGGCCGGACTGGCTTCCGAGAGTCCCAGATAGCGGATCTTGCCTGCCTTGACCAGCTCTGCCATGGCGCCAACGGTCTCCTCAATCGGCACATCAGCATCCACACGGTGCTGATAATAGAGGTCAATGCAGTCGATCCCCAGCCGCTTTAACGACGCTTCGCAGGCTGATTTGACATACTCAGGCTTGCCGCTGATGCCGGTAACCGGCGCCCAACCACCGTCAGCGGCAGCCTGGGCACTACGCAACAGGCCAAACTTAGTGGCTACAACCACCTTGTCCCGCTTGCCTTTGATCGCCTTTGCAATCAGCTCTTCATTGGTAAACGGGCCATAGGCATCAGAGGTATCCAGAAAATTCACCCCCAGCTCAAAGGCGCGGTGGATGGTGGCAATCGACTCTGCCTCATCACGCTCACCGTAAAAGTCCGACATCCCCATACAGCCCAGGCCCTGAGCTGATACGGTTAATCCCTGTGTTCCCAGTTTTCTCTGTTGCATTGAATGTGCTCCTTGTATGTCTGGTTAAAGCAGATGCCCATCATCCTCCAACAACAGCAAGGAAACAACGATTTTTATGGGGTTGTCAGCGCATCTTTGCAAGTCGGTAACCGGCAAAGAGGAGCTGTTCCTGCCCGTTTTCATTGACCACCCGGATGGTTTCTCCTGCACCGCGCCAGAGCCCCGCAACAACTGCTTCGGTGTCGGAAACAGGGTTGATGACCTGACTGACGTTGGCCTTATCGAATTCATGCAACGTATAGTCAAGCACAAGCAGACCGTCAGCCACCCGCAGGGTAATCTCATCAGCAAATTGCGTGTCATTGCCAAGGTTAGTGATGCGATAGCTGCCCAGCCGTTGCTGCCAGGCCGCTGACAGTGCCACTGGTTGTACTTTCTTGCCAACCACCAGCTCGACGCCTTGATCCGATACCGTCAGCAGTTCATGGCCATCAATCAGAGCACGACCGACGCCGTAGTGGCCAAGCTCTCCCAGATTGATGGGAAACAGCCCCAACAGGCGGTACTGCAGTTGCAGCCGCTTGTCGCTACGAGGAGCCAACCGGAAGGAACGGCCCATCAGTTCTGCCTTGAGATAACCGTCATCAGCCGTTAACCTGCCCAGACCGGCTTGGGTGGCATAGCTACCCTGATAGGCCTGCAGCTCTGCAGCGCTCAGATAATCGCCAGTCGGTAGTTGCGGATGCTCCGGCTGTTTGTGGCCGGTCTTGATCTCCAGGGCAAGTTTCAAGGCTTCCGTTGCAATGGTGTTGACGCTTTGCTGGGCAGAGTCGGTGTTTGACAGCACCACAACCCCCAGCTTTACCTCGGGCAGCAGTACCAGTTGCGCACGGTGGTAGAGGGTGGCTCCGGCATGGTGGGCTACAATACCGGCCTGCTGGATATTGATGCCTCCCAGACCACCCAGCATCCAGCCCAGGCCGATGCGGAAGCTGCGATCAAGGGCGGTGCTGCTGTTCTGGGGCGTCAGCATTTCCCTGACGGTTTCCGGTTTGATGATCCGCCTGCCATCCAGTTCACCCTGGGCCAGCACCATCCGTATAAAACGGCTCATATCACGTACTGATCCGTTCAGGCCACCGGCCGGTGTATCCCGCAGCGGCGGTTCCAGCTTCTGCGTGCTGCTGCTATACGCCCTGGCTGTTGAGGCCATTTGCGGCAGGGCGGTCGAGCAGGTTGTCTGCTGCATTCCCAGCGGTTGCAGCAGGTGCTGCTGCAGATGGCTGCAGAATTCCTGGCCACTGACGTTCTGTACTGCCAGCCCCAACAGTGACATGCCCAGATTTGAGTAGGACAGAACGGTATTGGGCGGATAGGCGGCATATTCATCCTTGATCAGGGCCGGTAACGTACTGATCGGCTGAGGCTGCGGAGTCCACATCCCCTTCAGGTAGTCAGACGGGATGCCGGAATGGTGGGTCATGATACTGCGCAGGGTAATTGGTTTAGTATTACTGAATCTGGAGCGGAGCGAAAAATCAGGGACATAGGTTGCCAGCGGCGCATCAAGATCAAGCCTGCCCTGTTCCACCAACTGCATGGCAGCGGTGCTGGTGAACAGTTTTGAAACTGAACCAACCCGATAGATCGTATCGGCCGTGGCCGGAAGCCTGGCAGCTGTATCGGCATACCCAAAGCCCTCCGTCCAGACCACCTGCTGATCATCCACCAGTGCAATGGAAAGCCCCTGCACATTGTTTTTTGACATCTCTTTACGGATCAGCCAGGTGATATGCTCTTTCAGGTACACGTACTCACCGGGAATCAGGGCCTGCGGCCTGACTGGTGACGAAGCGCAGCCTGCAAGCATGGCCAGCATCAGGAGAACAGGCAGTAGTAAGCAGGCAATTTTCTTGAATGGGTGATGCATAGGAATGCTCCTTCTCATTGTTAAACCGATCTACCTAAAAACGGCAGTTCATATCCACGAAGCGCCACGAAGTTTCACGGAGATTTAGCAAGTTGCAAACAAATGATGTACCCCAAAGGTTGTTGCTGTTTTGGCCAAAACAACCTGTTTTTCTTAGTGTTTATTCGTGCACTTCGTGGAGGACTGCTTTTTCTGGGATCTATGGCTTAACCGTACTTGGCGTCTGGGGACGGCCATCGCTTTGCTTTTGGGTAGTGTAGGTTGCCGCGCCGATTGCCATCCCTTCCAGAAACCGCCAGGCCCATGGCTTTTCAGTAAGCTGCCGGTCTGTTTTTTTTTTCCACGGTTTGAAGCAGTGGATCAACCGCAGGTTCAGCTAGCGTAGCGGGCACTAACACAACCGGCGGTTTTGGGTTTTCAGCCGGCACCGCTTCCTGGGCATTACAGGCAGCTGCAGCCGCAATCAGGCCAAATACCAGTACAACTGTTGTTCTGCGGGTTGAAATCATTGCATATCCTCCAGAGAACAGGCTGTAAAGCTATCTCGACAGTTGAAATTTATTGCTGAATGATATAGTACTACAATAATAAATTATTGTATTGCAATAATTATTTAGGGGTGTGCATGCGATGAAACAACAAAACCTGACCACAACAAGCCGTGCCCTGCAGTGGACGATTGTAGGGCTCTGGCTGCTGACCCTGGTAATCGCCCTGCTGCGTTGGACAGCCGCACATACGGTTGCCTGGCTGCCGCCAACACTGGCAGCCCAGGTTGGAAGCAACAGCGTGCCCTCCGCTGTCCGGCTGGCCTGTTTTGTGGTGGAGCTGATTCCGCTGGCAGCAGCCTATTACGCGCTTGCCGCGTTGTATCGCATCTGCAGGGCCTATGGCGCGGGAGAGATCTTCAGGCGGGAAACCGGTATCCTGTATCGCCGCTTTGGCAGGGGATTACTACTGCTGGGTGGGGCAAATGCGCTCTACACATCGCTGTTGTCTGCCCTGCTGTCTTTTGCAGTACAGGGAAAACTGACCATCTCGGTTGGCCTGAGTACCGCTGACCTGTATCTGCTGATTGTTGGCTGCGCTGTGCAGATGCTGGGGATGGTGATGGATGAGGCCTACCGGTTGCATGATGAAAACAGTCAGATTGTGTAAGGAGCAGGCATGTCGATTGTCGTTAACCTGGATATCATGCTTGCAAAACGTAAGGTCAAATCAAAGGATCTGGCTGAACAGATCGGCATTACTGAGGCCAATTTGTCACTTCTGAAGAGCGGTAAGGTCAAAGGGGTGCGCTTTGCCACACTTGAAGCGATCTGCCGTTATCTGGACTGCCAGCCCGGTGATCTGCTGGAATTTCAGCCGGATGAGGAGTAATGGATATCAGCTGGTCAGGTTGAAAGATTCAGCCTGACCAGCTGATAAGGCTACAATGCCGGATAGTCAGTATACCCAGCTTCCCCCGGTGAATAAAAGGTGGTCTGGTCTGGGACAGCCAACTCTTTTCCACTTTGTAGACGTGCCACCAGATCCGGGTTGGCGATGAAGGGACGGCCAAAGGCGATCAGGTCTGCTGCACCGCTCTGCAGATCCGCTTCAGCCCGTTCAGCATCATAGCCACCGGAAAGAATCACCGTACCGCCACCAGCAGCACGGAACGCCTGACAGATGGCCTGCACCGTGGCCGGTTCCGGCTTGGGTGCTCCCATGGCAGAATGATCCACCAGATGCAGGTAAGCCAGCCCCAGCCCGCCTGCTGCTGCAGCCAGCGCAACATACTGTTCGGCACTACCGCTATAGTCACCACTCATTTCGTTAAAAACACCATAGGGCGAGAGCCGGATACCAACCCGGTCAGCCCCGATTTCGGCGATTACCGCAGCAGCAACATCCAGCGCAAACCGGTTACGGCGTGCTGCATCACCGCCATACGCATCACTGCGCCGATTTGAACCAGGGTCCAGAAACTGGTTAATCAGATAGCCATTGGCGCCATGCACCTCAACCCCATCCAACCCGGCAGCAACCGCATTTTTTGCTGCCAGAGCATACTCAGCAACGGCCAGTTCAATATCCTTCGGTGTCATCTCGCGTGGCTGGTCATAGGGCTGTTCCCCCTGGCTGTCAGTCCAGATCTTGTTAGCCAGGCTAATTGCCGAAGGAGCCACCAGCTCTGCAGCTGCAGGCAGGTTGAGTTTACTTCCCACCCGGCCGCAGTGCATCAGCTGCATAAAGATACGGGCGCCACCGCCATGGACAGCATCAGCTATCTGTTGCCAGCCCGCAGTCTGTTCCGCTGAAAACGCACCGGGTATCCGGGCATAGCCAAGACCGTTGGGAGATGGCGAGGTTCCTTCAGTAATGATCAGGCCAGCGCCTGAACGCTGGCTATAATAGGTAACCATCAGGCTGTTTGGCAGATTATCAGTGGCCCGTGAGCGGGTCATGGGCGACATGACAACACGGTTCTGCAGCTTGACAGCACCAACTGTGCAGGTTGAAAATAGTTTCATGATCGTGCTCCTTCCCTGTTTTGTTCTTAATCATTATACTCTGAAATAGCATTACAACAATTGGAATATGTAGGGCTGTCCACGCTCCATAATGACATATCCTGACGCTGGCATATGGTATGCTGCTGCAACATGATTTTTAGGAGATTTTGTGTGGCAACCGATCTGATGGACAGACTGAAAATACTGGCAGACGGGGCAAAGTACGATGTTTCCTGCTCTTCCAGCGGCAGCTCCCGTGCTAACAGCAACGGCGGGATTGGATCGGCTGCGTCCAGCGGTATCTGCCACACCTGGACCAGTGATGGCCGCTGCGTCTCCCTGCTGAAGATCCTGATGACCAACGCCTGTATCTACGACTGTGCCTACTGTATCAACCGTCGCAGCAATGACGTACAGAGGGTGGCGCTTTCTCCGGCTGAAGTTGCTGAACTGACCATCGGCTTTTACCGTCGTAACTATATCGAAGGGCTGTTCCTCAGTACCGGCGTAATCCGTTCTGCCGACTACACCATGGAGCTGCTGATTCAGGCGGTGCGCACCCTGCGGGAGCAGTACCGCTTTAACGGCTACATCCACCTCAAACTGGTGCCCGGTGCTGATCCGCTGCTGGTGCAGCAGGCAGGTTTGTGGGCGGACCGGGTCAGCGTGAATCTGGAGCTGCCCACCCGTGAAAGTCTGCAATTATTGGCACCGGATAAAACCCGTGACAGCGTGGTGGGGCCGATGCGTCAGGTCAGCAGCCTGATTACCGTCAACCGTGCCGAGCGCAAGCAATCCCGTAAGGTGCCACGCTTTGCACCGGCTGGTCAGAGTACCCAGCTGATTGTGGGGGCCACCGGTGAATCTGACCGCCAGATCGTGACCCTGTCAGAACAGCTCTACCAGCGGCTTGACCTAAAGCGGGTTTACTACTCCGCCTTTATCCCCACGGTGACTGACATCCGCCTGCCTGCCCGGCCCGAGGCGCCGCTGCGGCGTGAGCATCGCCTGTATCAGGCTGACTGGCTGCTGCGCTACTATGGCTTTTCCGCCCATGAACTGCTGGATGAGGCCTCCCCTAACCTGGACAGTGAACTTGATCCAAAAACCGGCTGGGCCTTGCGCCACCTGGAGCTGTTTCCGCTGGAGATCAACCGTGCCAGTTATGAGGAACTGCTGCGGGTGCCAGGGATTGGTGTCCGCTCTGCCCAGCGGATCATCCGGGCACGGCGCCAGGGACATATGGGGATTGATGATCTGGCTAGCCTGGGGGTTGTCATGAAGCGCGCCCGCTATTTTATCACGGCCCGTGGCCGCTATGCCGGAGAGAGCAAACTTGAGTGCAGCGCCCTGCGCAGCAGGCTGGTGGACGGGCCAAAGCAGAAGCGCCCTGTCCAACTGAGCCTGGTCCTGGAACAACCAACAGGTGACGAAATCGCCAGCCTGATTACGGGGGAGCTGTGATGTCCGGCTGCTACTGCTATGACGGCACACTTGCCGGGCTGCTGACCCTCTATGCCCGGCTATTGCCAGAACAGGTCGTCGTAGAGCGGATCAGCGCCTTCCCGCTTGAGCAGCATAGCCTGTTCAGTAGCGAGATCAGCATTGCCACTGATCAGGCTGTGGCAGAGGCGTTCTGGCAGCGCCTGACCAAACGTCTTTCCACTAATTCACTCAAACTGCTACGGCGTTGCCTGCTGGCTGAGCATCCCCAGCAAGAGCTGTTGATTTACCACTATCTTCTGTTGGAAGCTGAACAAGGCAGGAGGGTTGACGGGATGCTGGCCCACCCGGCAGTGGCACCGGTCTGGAAGCTATCCCAGCAGGTGGGGCGAGAGGCCCACCGCTATCTGGGCTTTGTCAGGTTTCAGCAACTGCAGGACGGGCTGTACTACACTGCCATTGCGCCGGATCACCGGATTCTGCTGCTGATCGGGGCACACTTTAGCGAGCGGTTCAGTGACCAGCAGTGGGTAATCCATGACCAGCGCCATGGTGAAGGGATTCTGTATGATGCTGAAAAGCAGGAATGGCTGTTGCTGCCGATGGAGGTGACCGCTCAACCTGATGTCACACCAGAAGAAGTACAGTTTCAGGAACTATGGCGCAGCTACTTTACCACCCTGGCAATACCAGAACGCAGGAATCTGAAATTGCAGCAGGGCAAGGTGCCGCTTAAAGTCAGGGCCTGTTTAACAGAGTTTGGGGGATGATTCTGGCTTGATTAGTACGTTAGAGGGGTATTCATGTGGCCGCGCAGGTCATAGCTGGCTGGCAGAGATCCACAGAACATGGTTAACTTATACTTTTCACAATACATATGACGTTGCAGCTTCTCTCCGGTAACCACATCCTTAATGCTGTACTGAATCCAAAGCCCCTGTCCGTCTAAAAAATGCTGCGCCTTTAACAGCGCCTTACCGGTAAAAGCGCCATCCGCATCAGGGGTGGTCATGATGTTATGACCAGCCACAAACGGGGTAGGGTGATACTTCACGATCCCTGCGGTCTTTGGCTCAATAGATATTTCAGAAAACACATATTTCTTACCCAACTGTTTGCGCTTTTCCTTCATCTTGGCAATGGCTGCACCGTTGTTTTCGCAACTTGCCGTGATGATCTCATGCACTGCCGAGATGGTCGAGACATAGGCCGCTGGAAGGGTTGCATCGGTTGGCGAGCCAAGGCAGACACAGGCGGGCAGGGCTATAAAACGTAAAAAGTCTTTTTTCATGGGGAGATACCGGAGGGTTGAGGATTCCTTATCTTTGGCAAATAGTTTATTAGCTGTTTTTAACAGAATCTGGCGAATTGTCAAATCTGGCAGATATGACCGCAGCAATCTGCATCGTAAGACAACCGTTCAGCGCAGTAAGCTGACCAGGACAGGCAGTAGCAGGGCGGTCAGCAGACCGTTTAAAGCCATTGCCAGTGCTGAAAATGCCCCGGACACCCGGCTTTTCTGCATGGCATGGGCAGTGCCGATACCGTGGGAGGCAACCCCAAAGGCCATGCCCCGGGCGGTCTGATCATGCACCCGCATCCAGTTCAGCACCAGATCACCGATCACCGCACCGGTAATGCCGGTCAGCACCACTGCCACTGCAGTTAATGCCGGCAGTCCGCCGATCTGTTCAGAGATACCCATGGCAATCGGCGTAGTAACCGACTTGGGTGCCAGGGTCAAGAGCAGTACCCGTTCACCTCCCAGACACCAGGCAATCCCCACTGCGCTCACCATGGCGACCAGTGAGCCAACCACCAGCGAAATTAGAATCGGCACAAAGGTCTTGCGTATGGTTGCAACCTCGCGGTAGAGCGGAATTGCCAAGGCAACCGTGGCCGGTCCCAACAGAAAATGAATAAACTGGGCCCCTTTAAAATAGGCCTGATACTCAGTACCAGTCAGCTTCAACAGTATGACCAGTACCAGTACGGCAGTCAGCACCGGGTTAAGGATTGGACTAAAACCAAAGCGTTGAAATACCCAGACACCAAGCTGGTAGGCCAACAGGGTCACGGTCAGCCACAACAGCGGACTGGTGGAGAGGTAGACCCACAGTTGCGTGATATCCCCGTTCATGGCTGCAGCTCCTGCTGGTCTGGCTTTTGACGACGATTTGCCATCTGCATGACAAGGCCGGTTACGGCAATGGTTATGGCAGTGCCGATGATAATGGCGCCTGCCAGCGGAGCCCAGGAGCGCAGCATCAGATCAAGGTTGGTAATCACGCCGACCCCGGCAGGAACAAACAGCAGCGGCAGGTAGCGATGCAGAAAGCCAGCCACGGATTCCAGTTCAGCAGGCATTTTTTTGCTCAAGAACAGGCCGCAGAACAGAATGACCATGCCGATCACCGGCCCCGGGACCGGCAGCTTGGTTACTTTAGTTATAATTTCACCAATCAGCTGGCAAAGCAGAATCAGGGTCAGGTTTCCAAGCATCGGCAGCTTCCTCCCTCAGGCAATAATCAGTAATCAAACAGAACGGGCGTCTGGCTGTCGGTTACGTTTCCTGCTCAGCACACCAAACAGTAGTCACCGCCCCGGTAAGAGCCATGACCGTCATCAGTGCCAGTGCGCCGGAATCTCCCCAGTGGTGGGCAACAAAGCTGGTTAAGGCACCTGCTACAAGTGTCAGTACGCCTGCCAGGGTATTTGACATGGCAACATACATGGCCCGATTGGGACCGCCAAAATCCACCACCCAGGTCTTGCGACCAATCTGGATACCGGTATGTGCAGCAACCAGAACACCGTACAGCAGGCCGTAGCTCCAGATCGAGTGCGCCCAGCCTCCACTCAGGTGTTGTACGGCCAGGGCCGTAGCGGTAGCCAGTCCGGCCAGCGCTCCACCGGCGGCCATGACGTGGCTGCTGGAGCGATCTGACCAGCGGCCCCAGGCCGGACTGGTCAGCAGCACCACCAGATTGGAGATGATCAACAGCATCCCCAGGCTGGACATATCAGCACCGCTCTGTTTCCGGGCCAGCACAACCAGATAGGGCAGAGACAGTACACTGCCCAGCAACAGGCCACGGGTCAGGTTAAACCGCAGGAAAATACGGTCCGTATAGAGCAACCCAAAACCTGCCAGCATGGCCCTGCCGGCATTGACCTCCCCTTCCGTAGCACCCGGTTCCTCACGTATCGCCAAAGCAAAAGCAGCATTGGTCCACCATCCGGCAACAGCTATCAGCAGCAACAGAGCCAGCAGGCCACGTTCCGGGCTCTTGCCCAGAAACGGCAGCAGCAGGCCGATTACCAGCGCAATCACACTAGATGCGCTCTCACTCCAGCCCATCAGGGCACCCCGGCGTGACCTGGCAATGGTCTTGCCCAGCACATCCTTGGTGGCGATTGAGCTGATGCCCCGTCCCAACGCAAGCAGCAGCAACAAGCCAAGCACGCCCCAGATGCCTGCCGGGCCACTGCCCAGCAGGGCAATGGCTGCCATACCCAATGCTGCCAGCCCCTGCACAAAACCACCAAAGGCCCAGGCGTACTTGCGCAGCGCCAGATGCCGCAACCAGGCGGCAATCAGCAGTTGCGGCACCAGCGTGCCAGCCTCACGGATCGGCAGCAACCATGCAACAGCAGCCCCGCTACCGCCGAGATGCGCCAGAAGCCAGGGCAGCACCAGACGCGCGCTGGCAACCTCATCAGACAGCTTGCTTCCCACTGAGGCCAGCAGATGACGAAAGAAGTTGCCCGGCTGATCCTTGCAGGCGCTCTCCGGTATATCTTTATTCAAACGTATTTCGTCACCACCGGTAAGCAGCTGAAATGCCCGGGTGATGCGATCATGTTCACTTTTTGGGGGCGATGTCTGATGATCTGTCGTCATAAATTTTCGGATAACTTACCGCATGTATGTAGGTTTTTCGTTTGCCTTGATCAGCCCAAGCTGCCGGAAGATCGCCTCTACCCTGGCGCTGTCTTCTACGGTAAAGCCGATATTGATCCACTGGCTCTTCAGGTCGGCAATGAAGATTTTATCACGCCTGGGCCGGTTATAATCTGCCGGAAACCAGGTCTTGATGTTGCCGGTGCCGTGCAGCCGCCACTTGCCGTTCCAGATGGTGGACTCACAGACCGTAATACCAGCAATGTCCACCAGAGGAACCGTCTTGGGGGTATGACCACACAACCAGAACATCACACATTTGGGATATTGGATACGTCTTCTTCTCAGAATCTATTAACTGATACCGTTCTCCCATTCTGTCGCGAAGAAGACTGCCGCCTTTTTTAATATTTCTCGTTCCAGCTTCAGTCAGTGATTTTCTTTTCTCAGTCGGGCCAACTCTGCGAGAACATTTTCTTTCACCAGAACCGATTTACTCTTTTTGGCTGAAATAGCTGCATTTATCCATCGACGTAATATGCTGATATTGATACCAAGATTACGCGATGATTCTGAAAGTTGATAACCTTGCTCTGTTATAAATTTGACTGCCGAGTCTTTGAATTCCTGAGTATATTTCCTTCTCGCCGTTGACATGAACACTCCGTTGAAGGGGAGTAAATCCCGCTCTTAAAAATGTGTCCATTAATTTCTTACCACATCAAGATGTGTTTGAAATGCATTCTAACCTATGTGTCGTTCTGTGTGATCTTTGCGTTCTATGGCTCCTAACTGCTTTTGGGGGTTTAAACTACTCCCCTGCCACCCCCATGGCCCAGCGCAGATTGACTGAGGCAGCCAGGTAATCCCGGTTGGCGCGGGCTAGGTTGCTTTGGGCCCGCAGCAGGTTGGTCTGGGCATCATCCACCTCAAGCCGGGTCTTGACCCCGTACTCAAAACCCTTTTCAGCCATTTGCAGCAGCCGTTCCGCCTGTTTGACCGTGCCGGACAGGGCGGTGATGGTTTCAGCTGATTCAGCCAGATTGTAGCGGGCGGTGCGCAGCTCTAGGGTGATGCTGTCCCGCAGCTTTTGTTCCTGCAGCTGGCTGGTGCGCAGATCACTGCGGGCCTGCTGGGTGCGGCCCCGGCTACGCATGCCGTCAAAAAACGGAAAGGTCAGGTAGACACCAGCATTCCAGGCCGGGCCGTCTGAACGTCTGCGTGGCCCCGGATCAGAGACCTCAAGCTGGTGCCAGCCGGCCGTGCCTTTCAGGTCCAGGCGCGGCTTGTCATCGGCATTGGCAATGGTAACCAGTTCCTGATTGATGCCGATCTGCAGTTTCTGATTAGTAAGTTCAGGTCGTTTATCCAGGGCGATCTTGAGTGATTCATCAAAGCCGGTGATCTGCTCCGGCCTGGCCTCAATCCTGCCCGCCACATCCATTTCAGCCTGATCTGTCCCCAGCAGAAAGCGCAACCGTTCCCGGCTGGTGCGGATGCTGTTTTCAGTGCGGATCAGTTCTGGCCGGGCATTCTGCAGCTCTACCTCGGCTGCCAGCAGGTCATAGTCAGTGGCCACTCCAGCCTCAAATTTGCGTTTGGCCTCAGTGTGGTGACGTTCTTTCTGGGCCAGATTTTCCTGGGCCAGGCGGTACAGTTCTTTGGCCAGCAGCACATCATAAAAGGCGATGGAGACATCCCTGAAGGCAGCTTGGCGGAACAGCCGCAGCTGCTGGTCAGCGGTCTTGAGCCCCACCTCAGCCGCCCTGAGTGCTGCACCGATCTTGCCCCAGGTGTAGAGCGGCTGGGACAGGGAGACGTCTGCGGTACGGTTGGCCTGCATCTGGCTGGCGCCGTAGAGTGCCTTGGTGCTGTCATCCTTGCTGTAACCAAACCCGGCCTGCAGCCCCAGCTGCGGCAGGGCAGCAGCCCGCTCTTCAACATAACGGCCCTGGACATAGTTGGCGTATTCCCTGGCCTTCTGGATATCCAGATTCTTGTCCGAGGCGATGGCCAGGCAGTCATCAAGAGTCAACAACTGGGGTGCTGCCAGGGCTTGACCTGCAACCAGCAGTGTCATCAGTATAATCGCAATTCTTAGCACGTTCTTACTCCTTTAATCAGCTCTGCCCGCAGCCAGCCCCGCACGCTGTTGATCAGCCAGACTTCATCGGCTCGTTGCAGATCCTGCGGGTACAGCACCTGTTCCGTAATTGTTCCTTGTTCCAATAATTCCTGCCGTATCACGCCAGGCAGCAGGCCGTTGCAAAGTGGCGGCGTTACCAGGCGGTTATCCAGCTTCAGCACCAGATTGGTAAAGCTGCCCTCAGTCAGCTCGCCCCGATTGTTGCAGAGTAACACCTCATCTGCCTCGGGCTGTTCCTGGCGGGCCTGATCGTAGCGCTGGCGCTGTTCGGTTTTGAGGTACAGCAGCAGATCAGTTGGGTCCACCAGGGTTGTGGCCAGGGCAAGCTTGAGCGGCTGCTGGATCTGTCGTAACAGGGCCGATTCAATCTGGTGGGTGCCATCCTGTGCCAGCAGCAGCCGGGTCTTGTGCTGACCGGTTTTGCCTGCGGCATGGGCAAACAACGCCTGCCTGACCTGGGCGCGGTTGCAGACATAGCCCAGCCTTACAGCAGACCAGCAGAGCCGGTCAAGATGCTGTTCCAGCCGGGGATAGCTGCCATCTTCCAACAGCAGCGATTCCAGCAGCCTGGGCTGCGGTTGTGGCCTGAGAAAGGCGGACTTGTTCAGGCACTCTGCGTATTCAGCACGCGGATCAGAACCCCAGGTAATACCACTGCCCACCCCCATGCTGATCTGGCCGGTCTGCTGCTCCAGCACCAGGGTGCGGATGGCCACAGAAAAACCGGCTTCACCTCCAGGGGCAAGATAGCCAATGGCACCGCAGTAGATACCGCGGGGTTGTTGTTCCAACTGGCTGATGATCTCCATGCTGCGACGTTTGGGTGCGCCGGTGACTGATCCGCAGGGGAACAGGGCCTGAAAGATTGCCACCAGGCCGGTTTCTGGCAGCAGATTTGCGGTGATGGTGGAGGTCATCTGATGCACCGTTGGAAAGGACTCCAGTTCAAACAGTGCCTCGGTCTTAACGGTGCCGGTCTGGGCTATCTGTCCCAGGTCGTTGCGCAACAGATCAACGATCATCAGGTTTTCAGCCTGTTCTTTGCTGCTCTGTTGCAGCTGTTCCCGTAGGGTCTGGTCTTCAGCTGGAAAGCGGCCGCGGGGGGCCGTGCCTTTCATTGGCCTGGTGGTGACCAGACCATCTTTTATGCTGAAAAACAGCTCAGGTGACGTGGATATGACCGCGTGGCTGCCGATATCCAGAAAGGCACCAAAGGCTGGTTGCTGGGCATTCAGCAAGGTGCGGTAGAGCTGCAGCGGATTGTCCTGCCACTGCCCCTGCAAGGGAAAGGTGTAGTTAATCTGGTAGGTCTGCCCCTGTTCAATGGCCGTATGAATACGGCTGATGGCAATCTCATACTCAGACTGGCTTCCGGCAGGCGCAAGTTCCGGTGCTGTGGTGGCGCCCACTGGCAGGCCATCTCCAGCGGCTACACACTGGCGCTCTCTGAACAGGCTGAACCAGACCAGCGGCAGGCCGTCCCGGGGAGGCAGTGCTGGCAGGTGCGGATTCAGGGCCTGGGCAGCCTCATAGGCTACAAATCCCACGGCATACAGCCCCTGCTGCGTGGCAGCCTCGGCCTGTTCAAGCACGCTGACCACCTGATCAGTGGTCTCGGCAACCAGCGTGCGGATATAGCCGTTAAAGCGCCAGGATGCGCTGAACCGGTCCGCGCTGCAGGAGTCCAGCAGTATGGTGGGGGTGGTGCATGACATCAGTTTGATAACACCTCAAAAACCATGATAATGGCACGCGGATGACGCGGATGACGCGGATTAGGCAGATCAACGCGGATATAACCTTAAAACAGGCTGGCCGCAAAAGAGCACAAAGAAATAAAAGAAAAACATGTAGTTAAAATATTTTCCAAAACACCATGAAAATCAGATCTGAACCGTTAAAAATGGTTTAAACTTTTTGTGTTCTTTGCGTTCTTTCGCGGCAATTAAACGTATAGGGGCTAATCAGCGAAAATCCGTTCAATCCGCGTCATCCGCGTGCTATTCGTGCTGTACACCCTTCCATTTCCGTTTCAACCAGACACTGAAATCATCCAGATAGGTATACATCACCGGCACCACGATCAGGGTCAGCAGTGATGAGGTGATCAGCCCCCCCACCACGGCGCGGGCCATGGGGGCGCGGCCTTCTCCACCGGCACCCACACCGAAGAACAGCGGCAGCATCCCAAAGATCATGGCCAGGGTGGTCATGATAATCGGACGCAGACGGGTGCGGCCTGCCTCAATTACCGCTGCGGTACGTTCCATACCATCCCGTTTGCGCAAAACCTTGGCATAATCCACCAGCAGGATCGCGTTCTTGGTCACCAGACCCATCAGCATGATCAGGCCGATCAGGGACATGATGTTGATGGTATCATTGGTGATCCGCAGCATGCCTGCCATCCCCACAATGGAGAGCGGCAGGGAAAACATGATTGCCAGCGGTTCAAAGAATGATTCAAACTGGGCTGCCAGGATCAGGTAGACGAACAGCACCGCCAGGATCAGGGACTCACCCATAAAGGCGAATGACTCGGCCATATCCTCGGCCTCACCGGAAAAGCCGATACTGTAGCCCGGTTCCATCTTGACCCGCTTGGCCACCGCTTCCACCTGTTTGACCGCCGTACCGATCGGCAGGTTGTCCAGGTTGGCTGAGACCGTGACCAGACGGGACAGGTCGCGGCGGTTGATCTCGGTGGGGGAGGCAGCCACGCTCTCGCTGGAGATACTGGCCAGCGGGATGAGGCGGGCAACACCATTGGCATCAACCGCCGATACCTTCAGATCGCGGATCTGAGCCGGATGTTCCCGCAGCTGTTTGGGCAGCCGTACCCGCAGATCAACCGCATCCCCATCTTCATCTTCGTAGCTGGTGATCGCCTCGCCCCCCACCAGACGGGAAAGGGTATCCACAATGGCACTGGAGGAGACCCCGGCAGACTGGGCCTTTTCACGGTCCACTTTCAGGCGGTAGTCCGGCGTGTCATATTCAAGGGTGGCAGCTATGTCCACAATGCCGGGGATGGTGTACATCTCCTGCTTCAGCTGGGCCGCGTATTTCTTGAGCAGGGCCGTGTCATCCCCCTTGATATCAACATTCAGCGGCTTGGCAGCCGAGCCGATCGCCCCCACCTCTTCAATGGAAAAGTTGATCCCCGCAACAGTGCGAAACCGTTCCCGGATCAGTTGCTGGATCTGAAACTGATCTCGCTTGCGCTCTGACTTTTCCTTGAGCTTGACGTACAGCAGGCCATCCCGCACCGTGCCGCTGTCTCCGGCCCCGATGGTGGCGTAGGTGTGGCTGATCTCCGGTATCCCTTTCACCTGCTCCAGGATCTGCTGCAGCCGGTCTTCGGTCTCTTTAATGCTGGCATCCGGCGCGGTCTGGAAGGAGACCTGGAATTCACTCTTGTCCTCTTTGGACATGAAGGAGGATTCAAGGGTTCCCATCACCACCAGACCGACCACAAAGGCGATGCCAGCACTGATCATCACCTTGCCACGATGGTTCAAGGCCCAGGCGATGGTGCCACGGTACTTGTCAGCTGTGCGGTCAAACCAGTCATTGAACTGCTCCAGCCAGCGTGCCAGCCCCTTGCGTTTACCCCGCATATGGATCGAGGGGTCGTGCCAGCGGGAGGAGAGCATCGGGTCCAGGGTAAAGGAGACAAACAGCGAAACCAGCACCGCAAAGGAGACGGTGATGCCAAAGGGGAAGAAGAACCGTCCCACAATCCCCCGCATGTAGGCCACCGGCACAAAGACCGCCAGGATCGACATGGTGGTGGCAAAGACCGCCAACCCGATCTCGGCAGTACCGAAACGGGAGGCCTCCATATGGTCTTTACCCAGCTCCAGGTGACGTACGATGTTTTCCCGCACCACAATGGCATCGTCGATCAGCAGACCGATGGCCAGCGACAACGCCATCAGGGTCATCACGTTAAGGGTCATCCCCATGGCGTTCATGACAATAAAGGAGGAGATAACCGAGATCGGCAGGGTCACGCCGGTAATTACCGTGGAACGCCAGGAGTTGATGAACATGAAAACGATCAGCACGGTCAGGATGCCACCGATGATCAGGGTCTCCTCCACATCAGCCAGGGATTGACGGGTCATGATCGAACCATCCCGCACCAGAGAAATGGTCACTCCGGGCGGTAGTTCAGCCTTCACCTTTGTCATCACCTTTTTGACATTATCCACCACCTGCACCTGGTTGGCACCGGACTGTTTATAGATATCCAGGCCAATGGCCGGTTGGCCGTTCACCAGGGCAAGTTTGCGATGTTCTTCCGACCCGTCAGTGACCTGAGCCACCTCCCCCAGGGTAACCGGCCGCCCGTTTTTACGGGTGATCACCATGGCTCCATACTGGTCAGCCCGATCCGGCTTGCCCTCAATCCGCAGCGGATATTCAGCCCCGCCCTTGGTGATCCTGCCCAGCGGGGTATTGACGTTTTCACCCTTCAGGCCGTTCACCAGATCATTGACCCCCAGCCCCAGGGAATCCAGGCGGGTTGGATCAACCTCAACATTTACCTCCCGCTTGGCACCCCCCACCAGATCCACCTTGCCCACACCGGTGACGCTTTCAAACCGCTTGCGGATCTTTTTGTCCACCAGGGTGGTCAGATCGCGCTGGGACAATGAGGTGGACTGGATTGCCACCGCAGCGGCAGGCATGGCATTGAAGTCCAGCTTCTGGATGATCGGCTCTTCCGCCTCTTTGGGCAGCTGGCCCCGGATGGCGCTGATCTTGGCCCGCGCCTCCTGTGCCACCTCATTGGTCCGCTCTTCCAGCCGGAATTCAGCCACCACGGTGGAGACTGATTCGCGGGAAAAGGAGGTGACATGCTTGATCCCGGCAATCTGATTAACCGCCTCTTCAACCCGTTTGGAGACCTCACGTTCCACCGTATCCGGTGAAGCACCAGGGTACTTGGTGACGATCGAGATGACCGGCATCTCCACATTGGGAAACATCTCCACGGAGAGCCGTTTGTAGGAGAAAAAGCCCAGTGCCACCAGGCCAAGCATCATCACGGTGGCAAAGATGGGACGTTTTATGGATAGGTCTGAAAGGATCACTTGGTTGCCCCTGCACTCTGCACCGTAATCTTGTCACCATCCCGCAGGGTAAAGCCGCCCCGGGCCACGTATTTCTCGCCTGCCTTCAAGCCTTCTCTGATCTCCACCAGGTCACCGCTGACAGCGCCGGTTTTAACCTTGCGTAAACGGGCCAGCTGGCCATCAGCCACAAACAGGGTTGCGGTCTGGGCGACAGTGTCATAGCCAGCCAGCACACCACGGGGGATTTGAACCACTCCGTCCCGCTTGCCGGTTACAATCCTGCCTTTGGCAAACAGGCCACCTTTCAACAGTTCCGGCTGATTCTGGACCTCAGCCACCACCTTCAGGGAACGGTCGGTCGAGTTCAGTTCAGGGTTCAGAAACATGACTTTGCCGTTAAAGGTCTTACCTGGCAGGGCATCTACGCTGAACTCAAGCGGCTGGCCAACTTTGACCCTGCTGGAGTCAACCGAAGGTACGGTCACGGTCAGGTTCAGAATCCGGTTGTCCACCACCCGGAAGATCGGCTTACCTGCAGCAGCATCACTGGCCAGATCACCCACATTCACGTCCCGTAGCGCCACCACACCATCAAGCGGTGCGGTGACCAGCCCCTTGGCAAACCGGGCTTTGGTCTGATGCACCTCTTCTTCTGCCACCCGGATCTGAGCCTTTGAGGAGTCAATCCGTGCCCTGGCTGCTGCGGTTTCTGTCCGGCTATCATCCACTGCCTGCTGGGTGGCCAGACCGGATTCCTTCAGCTTCAGCGAGCGGGCCTCTTCCCGCTCTGCCCGGGCAAGGCTTACCTGGGATTGCGCCAGTTGTGCGCGGGCAGCCACCACAGCAGCCTCAGCCCGTCTGGTCAGCGCCTCTGCCTCAGCCACATCGATCCGCGCTAATGGTTGTCCCTTGCGTACCCGCACCCACTGGGTCACATAGACTTCCTTAACCAGACCGGGGATCTGGGTCTTGACATCGGCACTGAACTTTGGTTCCAGGTTACCGGTTACCTCAATCCCTTCAGTCAGGTCTGCGGTTGTTGCAGTTGCCAGATCAACCGCCACCGGCGGCTTGACCACGGTTTCCTGTTTTTTGCTGCAACCTGCCAGCAGGACAAGCACTACTATTGTCATTGTTGCGGTAAATCGTTTCATTTCCTGATCCCTTCAAACAAAAGTGACAAAAGACGTAGCAGGCCAGCGCGGTCAACCCTCACCTGCCTGGTCTGATTGAACTGTTCTTCCATGGTAGTATTCAGTAGTGCAACAATGGCCCAGGCTGCGTCCAGCGGGCTGACCTGCTTGAATTCGCCGGTGCTGATCCCTTCGCTGACCAACTGCTCCATATGGGCCAGCATGGTGCTGAAGGAGGCCTCAAAATCGATGTGCGGCGCTCCCTGAGGCGGACCGTAGAAAATGGCGTAGATCAGACGTGCCAGATCAAGACGTGCCACAAAAATATCCAGCAATGCTGTGCAGTAGCCGCAGATCCGCTCGCATACACTGCCGGGTGCTGCCAGGGCCTGCTCTGCCACCTGGTAGAAGCTGCCCAGCGCGTCTCCCATCAAGGCAAGATAGAGCCCTTCCTTGTTCTTGAAGTAATAGTAGAGCACCGGTTTGGTGACACCGGCGGCTTCCACCAGCTCCCGCACTGAAGTGGCGGCGTAGCCTTTTGTTGAAAACAGCGGCAGCGCCGCATCCAGCAGGCGTTGCCGTACATTGGCAGATGTATCAGGAATTGACATGATGGCCTTTCAAGAACAGTGCTTACCGATCGGTATATAATAGTTGGCGCAGGTGTCGTCAAGCAAAACTTACCGATCGGTAAGTTTTGCACTACAAAAAGGCCCGCAGCAGAAGCAGCAGGCCTTGAGAGCTGGATGCAGACAGCAGCTATTTCCAGTTAATGGTTTCCCCCACCTTCATCTGCTGCATCAGGAACTCCAGGCCGTAACGTCTGAGTCCCTTCTTAAACTCCTCCGGCGTACCGGTTAAGGCCGGGAAGGTGCCAAAGTGCATCGGTATCGCCTTCTTGGGCCGGATCATCTCCACTGCCTGGGCTGCCCGAAGCGGTCCCATGGTGAACTTGTCGCCAATGCAGAGTAGCATGATATCGACCTGGCCTTTTAACAGAGACATATCGTTGAACAGATCGGTATCACCGGTATGATAAATCCGGGGGCCACCCTTGACCGAGATCAGGAAACCGCCTGGTTCACCGGCATAGATCGGGCCGTTGGCTGTATCCATGCTGCCACCATGGATGGCAGGTACGAACAGCACCGTCACCTCACCATCCAACAGACTGATCTGGCCGCCAAAACTACCGCTGGTTGACATATCAGCCTGCTTTCCGGGATAGCCCTTGTAAGCCACCATCGCCTTTTGCAGATCAAAGGTGGCCACCAGCTTGGCACCGGTCTTCTTGGCAATCTCCACCGAATCGCCGATATGGTCGCCATGGCCGTGGGTCAGGAAGATCAGATCCACCTTGTTCAGCTCTGCCAGGTCTTTCTTGGCATTGGGGTTGGCAGGATTACTGATCCAGGGGTCCACCAGCAGCACCTTACCGGAAGGCGTAACCACCTTAAAGGCGGACTGCCCGTACCAGGTAAGTTGGGCCGGAGCAGCCATTGCTGCATTGGCTGCAAGGACTAAAAAAGCAAGCAACACTACGAACAGGATCAGACGTTTCATACAAACTCCTTTCAGGCAGTTGCTTCAAGTTGTGAGGTGCAGTGGGGGCACCTGACCGCATCATCATGCACCGCAGATTTACAGAAGGGGCACTCTCGCGGAGCTGGTGCCGGTGCAGGCTCTTCAGCCTTGCGGGCCTTATTGGCTGCCTTGACAATCATAAAGATCACCAGTGCCATGATCAGAAAATCAAGCATGGTATTCAGGAAGATGCCGTAGTTAAGGGTGGGCACACCGGCAGCCTTGGCTGCAGCAACAGTGGCGTACTCTCCACCTTTCAGGCTGATGAACAGATTGCTGAAATCCACCTTGCCCATCACCAGACCAACCAGCGGCATGATCAGATCATTGACCGCAGAGTTGACGATTTTGCCAAATGCGGCGCCGATGATGACACCAACAGCCAGATCCAGCACATTGCCCTTCATGATAAAGGTTTTAAATTCCTGCAGCATGGTAACCTCCCCGGTAGATGTTGTAGTCTGCTATTCCCGCCCGATCACAAAGGTTGAGCAGCCGGTGACTGCAATGGTGTCGCCAGGATACAATTTGCGTCCCCGGCGGTTCTCAACCTCTCCGTTCACCTTGACCTGGCCTTCCTGGATCACAATTTTGGCTTCACCGCCGCTCATAACCAGGTTGGCCAGTTTCAGAAAACTATCCAGTTTGATGTAGTCGGTATCTATCGTAATACTATCTGTCATGTTGTTACCTTTCGGCCAATAAACGGCTATATATCGATCTTCAGGTCTGTAGATAACAATTAAGGATTGGTGGGCGATCAGGAAAACCCAGCTCCGATGCTTGATCCAACGCCTCTTCCCTGGTTAGCAGCCCCCAGAAAACCGCTGCACTGATCTCAACGATTGCCTGCGGAAAGAACACCGTCTCCATCTTCAGGTATTTCTGATACTGCAGATAATCCTTTGCCTGCTCGATCATGCAGCTGGTATGCAGCAGGTTCTTCTGGCTCGGCGGCATTTCCCACCCGATTTCTTCGTATAAAAGTTGTATCACATTTTTCCATGTGCCGTAACTTTCACGGGTTGAAAGTCGCTTTATCAGGGGGATTTTCATGCCTGTATCTTCTGCCCTTGTGACAATGGAACGGAGCTGATCAAAGACAGAAGGCAGGTTACTCTGGATTAAGCAATGGTAATTAGCCAGTTCCCGCTGCTATTCCAGAACAGGTTTCATGCTGTCTCCTTACACTAATAATACCGGCTTGCCGCTTCCAGCGGCTCTGTCAGATACGTTATGCAGGAACGTGACAATGGTTGACCGCAGTGAGCCGATTTCGACCACCTGATCCAGCAGTCCCATCTCCAGTAGCATGTGTGGGTCTTCTGCTCCGCTCATCATTTCTTGCAGAGAGTCGTTTTCCTTCTCATCAAAACCGCGCGTGGCAAGTTTTCCCGCCACCCCTTTACCGTAGATGGAGATGACCGCCCCCGGCAACGCAATAAAGCTTTCAGGGTCAAAACCGGGACCGGCCATGGCATACACACCGGCAGTATAATCACGGCGCATGACGACAGAAAGCCGGGGAACAGCAGCATTGGCAATGGTTGCAAAGAGCAGGGATGCTTCTCTGATGACACCTGCCTGCTCAACCTGCGGCCCCACCATGAAGCCTGCGTTGTCGGCAAGGAACACCATCGGTATGCCGTACGCATCACAGATGGAAACAAAGCGGGCTGCCTTTCTGCAGGTCTCCGGGAAGAACAGGCCACCACGCACCGCTGAATTGTTGGCCACAATCCCGGTGACACGTCCCTCTATCCGTACAAAACCGGTGATCAGTTCCCGGGCGATCCCGGCTCTTAATTCAATCAGTGTTCCGGCGTCTGCCAGCCCCTTGATGACCTGGTGGGTATCAAAGGCCTTGAAGGGGGTTGGGGGAACCGTCTTTTCAAGTGCTGCCTGGTCCAGCGCGGGTGGCAGATATGCCTCATTCCTGGTCTTTGTCATACAGCCCAGATAGTTTTTAACCCAGGCAAAGGCATCAGCCTCGTCAACGGCAACATGGTCTATGGAGCCTGACGTTGCATAATGCATGGCAGGGCCGCCCAGCTGTGCGTAATCAACCGGTTGATCGGTCATTTTAGCCACCACATCCGGCCTGCCGATACTCATTCCGGCGGATTCAAGCATGACAGCCCCGTCGCACAGGGTTACCGGAAAGGTCAGCGCAGCCCCCAGCCGGTTGAGTACCACGACAATCTGGGGCACTTTGCCGGAAAGTCTGGCATGGCTGGAATACCAGCGCCCCGCCCCGTTTTTGCCGGCCAGCAGCCGGATTGGATCTTTGGGGAACGGGCTTTTGTCAGCGGTTTTATGCATGGCAGGGGTATCCATGACAACCACCACCGGCAGCTTTCTCTCCAGCGCCTTTTCAAGCAGTGCCAGATGATCCTGCAGCACCTTGAAAGAGCTTTCAGGTGCTTCATCCGGCTCAATGAACGAGGCCATCACCTCACTGCCATTCACTTTTCCGCAGCCGGTCACAAAGCCGTTATTCTGGCCCGGATTAAAGGGGGTAAACGTATCTTTATCAAAGAGCTTTGCTATGCGTGCAGCTATGGTTTTACCGATCATGGCTGACCACCCTTACTTCGTTGGATTATAGGTTGAGTAACTGCGGTTAAGCAGATCCACATAGATGATTTCAGGAATAACCACGAGGTCTGCCTTTTTTCTTTTGCCGGTGATCATCAGGGCTGCTTCAAGCCCGGCCAGGGCGCCGGAAAGCTGGGCTGATGCACCGTTGGTGGATACATACCCGATCCGGCCCTGTTCAAAATCCCGGTACACCGGCGGTATAAGTTCAGTCGGCATCAGGGTGTCCATAGAAAGGATAAAGTTTTGATACAGAGCCGGATCAGCAGGGGCGTTGTAGTACTCTTCCATGGTCATGCCATCAGGGGCAAAGACCATCAGTGTCGCTCCAAAACCGGGGATGGGAGAGGAGAGAATATACTGGCCATTGGCACGGGCGCAGACGTGCAGCAACTGCTTGTGGCCAAAACCGGCATAATCAATGGCATCAATCACAAGGGCCGCCCCCTGTATGAACTCCTCGATCTCCTCCCTGCTTTCGGCAGCCTTGGTATAGGTCTTTATGGTCAGGTAGGGGTTGATATCCTTCAAAATTCTGGTGGTTGCCGTGGCCTTGTTTTCACCAATGGTACTCATCAAAGCCCCGTACTGGCGATTCAAATCAGGCTCGTCAAACACGCCCGGGTCCATGATCCGCAGCTCACCAATCCCCTGCCGCGCCAGGGCTACGGCCTGATAACTGCCGACCCCACCCACTCCGGCGATTGAAACCACTGATTCCCGCAGCTTCTGTTGCTCTTCGGGGGTGAAAAGCCCGATATTCCTTGTGTATAGCTCGTCGTATCCAATCATTTGAGCCCTCTTTCTGTTTGTACAGGAGTTTTATCGGGATATCAGGACTGCTCCTGACATTCTGCGTGCTGCTGGCCTCGAGGTAATAGCTGGTTGAGCAGTACCGCAAGAACACCGCAAAGACTGATACCCTGCAGGCTGAAGCCGCCGATGGTAACGCCAAGACCGCCGATGCCGGTTACCAGGGTAACCGAAACCAGACAAAGGTTGCGGGGGTGCATCAGATCAACCTTGCCGTCTATAATGGTTTTAAGGCCGATACCGGCAATGGAGCCGAATAGCAGCACCATGATCCCCCCCATAACCGGCATCGGAATTGACTGTAACAACGCGCTGAACTTCCCCACAAAGGCCATCAGAATTGCGAAGCAGGCAGCCCAGGTCATCACCACAGGATTGTAATTGCGGGTCAGCATCAGTGCGCCGGTAACTTCACCATAGGTGGTGACCGGAGGCCCGCCGAACAGACCGACAATGTTGACTGCCAGACCATCTCCCAGCAGGGTGCGATGCAGCCCCGGCTGTTCGGTGTAGTCGCGCCCAACCACAGAGCCGATGGCCAGAATGCCGCCAACATGCTCGACAATCGGCGCAATGGCAACCGGGATCATGAACAGGATTGCTGCCAGGTTGAAGGTGGGATGGCCAAATGCCGGGATTGCCAGCCAGGGGGCGTTGAGTACCCTGCTGAAATCAACCAGCCCTGCAAAGAGCGATGCTCCATACCCAACCGCCACCCCCACCAGGATCGGGACCAGTTTGAGTAGGCCACGGGCATAAATGGAGGTCAGCATGGTGGCAGTCAGTGAGATTGCAGCGATACTTAAGGCTGTGCCATAGGGAACCACCTGCGTTTCACCGGCCTTGCCGGTTGCCATGCTGATAGCTACCTGGGCCAATCCCAGACCGATGACCATCACCACAGGCCCGATGACCACCGGGGGAAGCAGGCGGTGGATGAAGCCAACCCCACGCCATTTGACCAGGCCGGCAGCAATGTAATAGAAAAAACTGGCAGCAGCCAGCGCCCCCATGGTTGCGGGCATCCCCCAGATCTTGACGGAGTAGATCACCGGGGCAATAAAGGCAAAGGATGAGCCGAGGTAGATCGGCACCTGCCGCCTGGTGCAGACCTGAAAAACCAGGGTGCCGATACCGGCCCCCAGCAGGGCCAGACTGGGGTTGAGGCCGGTCAGGAGCGGAACCAGTACCGTTGCGCCAAAGGCAACAAAGAGGATCTGCGCGCCGGATAAGGCGCTACGCCAGACAGGTTCAGGAGCGGTGGGCATGGAGACTCCTTATTTGGTTCCGAAGATCTTATCCCCGGCATCGCCGAGGCCCGGAAGGATGTAGCCCTGGTCATTCAGCCGTTCATCAATGGCTGCAACATAGAGCTCAACATCAGGATGTGCATCAATGACCCGCTTGATTCCTTCCGGTACTGCCACCAGAAAGAGTCCCTTAATCCGCTTGCAGCCGGTCTTTTTCAGCATGGTAATGGTGGCAAGCAATGAACCGCCTGTGGCCAGCATCGGGTCAATGATCAATGCGGTTCGTTCATCCATATCTGAGGTAAATTTCTCATAGTAGGCCACCGGCTCAAGGGTCTCTTCATTGCGATAGAGTCCCACCACGCTCACCTTGGCGCTGGGGATCATGTCAAGCACCCCGTCCATCATCCCCAGGCCAGCCCTCAGGATCGGCACAACCGTAATCTTCTTGCCCTTGATCTGCTGAACCTGAACCGGTCCAGCCCAGCCTTCAATGGTGATCGTCTCGGTTTCAAGATCTTTGGTGGATTCGTACGTAAGCAGCCTCGCCACTTCCGATGCAAGTTCACGAAACTGTTTGGTGCTGATTTCAACCTTGCGCATCAATCCCAGTTTATGCTGAATCAAGGGATGTTTAACCTCGTAAACCGGCATGTTCTGTACTCCTTTCAAAAGGATGCATGATATCCTGCAACCATGTTGGTGGACTGATTATCGCGAGCGCATATCCAGACGGTATGGCCCATCAGGTCCTGTTCGGATCACACGACCGTACATACTCTAACATGTTAATAGCACTGGTTGAGTACGGCTTAATCATGTCGTACCTGATTTCAAGATTATTCATATATTGCAGGATAAGCTCATGTTTATTGTTCAACCCAAAAGGGAGCAGACCGGAAAAGAAAAATCCCAGCTGTTCGCATTGCTGCACAACAAACGGGCTGCAGGGGTTCTCCAGGTCAAGGTGGAGAAAGATCGCATCGACATGTTTCAGGCACAGGGCATGCCTGGTGGATTCCAGTTCATGCATGATATCGCTTCCAATGGCACTGACTTCCACCTCCGCAACATTAAGAACAGGAATGATAGCCACCTGTATCTTGCTTTGCCCGTCAACAGGCTTGGCACTGCTTTCTACAGATCTTACCGATACTTTAAAAGAGCTGAACATAGCCAGTATCCTGTCTCTATGTTTCAAGGACAGATAGATCTTTCTTTCAGCTTCTTCCAAAAGAGGTCGGTATAACAGAAGCCCGGTTTCCTTCTGTTTTATTTTACCGGTAAGTGCCTTAAAATCTACATCATCCGGGAAAAGCCCGAGTAATACGCCGCAGGCCAGATAGCCCATCTTGTCAGTAGCTTTTTGTGAGCCGATGTGACTGGTCACTGCCCTGCCCAGGATACCGTACAACCCCAATTCCACAGCTTTTTCATGACAGAACTGCATCAGGGAGTTAAAGACTCCTGCATTTCTATAGTCCGGCTTGACAAAGGCGACACCGATTTCAGCGATACAGTCAGTGGCGTTTTTATATTTTAAGGCGATATGCCCCATGATTTCGCCCGTGTTTTTACCGGTGGCAACAAAGGAACGCAATCTGCCTGTCTGGTTCATCTCAATAATCTGTTCAGGATAATAGATGTACGGCTCATAGGTGTAGCCGTAGGCTTTATAGGCGCATCGTGCTATTTCCAGCGCATCTTCAGGCATGAAGGGACGGATCTCGAATGAAACCTCTTGTGGAGTAGTATCCAGTCGGCTTTTCAGCAGCAGGTTATTCCCGCCGTTTTCCACGGCAGCTTTTGTCGTGACTTCCTTGATCTGTTTGACCAGGGTCAGGGACTTGCCTTCGCGCCCCAGGTTTTCAAAGACAACATCATCCATCAGCTTTTTCATCAAAAAGACACCCAGACCATCAGACTCCAGCGTCGCCTGAAGTTTTCCAGGGGTGAACTCCACAATGTTGTCGGGGCTGAACGGCATCCCCTTCTCATAAATGGTGATGGAAAAGTCTGCGTCTGTGACACAAACCCGCAGCTTGAATGTTTCACCCGCATCTCCTTCAAAGGCATGCTTGATGACGTTGGTCAGCGCCTCTTCAGTCGCAACCTCAATGTCGTTCAGCGCCGAATCAGAAAAACCGCAGGAGGCGGCTGTGGCACGGATGAAGGCAAGGGCAGGGCTCACAAATCGCGCCTGGGACGGCAGGATAATCATGGATTCAACGGGTGTCATGGTCTGTCCCCATATACTGAGGCCATTCCCTGTAACTTTTTACGATCCAGCTTGCCGAGCTGGGTTGCGGGAAGTTCTGTGACCTGCACCCACTTGTCCGGCAGGCGTGGCCCCATGATGATTGAGGCGGTGAACGTCTCAAGTGCAGCTCCGTTAAAGGGTGCCGCCCCGGTCTGAAGCTGTACGAAGGCGATAACTTTTTGACCGTGACGGGGATCCGGTATACCCACAATGCCGCAATCCTTCACCGCAGGATGTTGCCTGATGGCATCCTCTACCTCTGTTGGAGAGATATTGCAGCAGTCCCTGACCAGCATATTTTTGATCCGGCCTGCAAAATAGTAGTAGCCGTCCCCATCCTGACGGGCAGCGTCACCTGTCTGCAGCCAGCCGTCCACCAGCGCCCGGGCGGTGTTTTCCTCATCATTCCAGTAGCCAGCCATGCAGGTGTCTGTGCGCACGATGATCTGCCCTATCTCACCTGTGTTGACATCATTTCCGTTCTCGTCAACCAGGCGCACCTCTGCGCCAATCACCGGTTTTCCCATTGATCCGATTTTGTGGGGCATTCCGGGAGCTGTGGTCAGATAGGTACCGCATTCGGTCATGCCGATACTTTCCGAGAGAGGGAACTTCATGGACTGAAGAAAACGTTCATGCAGCTGGCTGCTGACCACATCCCCTCCTGCGGAAACATAGCGCAATGAGCTGAAATCCGTTAAAGCACAAAGCGGATGATCAAGGACAGCCCAAAGCTGGGATGGCCCCAGGGCGGCAATGGTCGGCTTATAACGGCTTACAAAAGGCAGGAAATCTGCCGGATTAAATGATACCGGAAACAGGGCGGTGCCACCTGCATACAACATCGGGAGCAGAGCCGTTGTAAGAGCCGCACCATGACACAGATAACCTGCGTTAAAATAGAGGTCAGCGCCTGTCAGACGCAGGGTTTCTGAACGGTATGCGGCAGTAGAAAAGAGTGATTTACGGGTATAGACGATCCCTTTCGGCTTTGCCGTACTGCCTGAGGTGTAGAGGATCATCGCCGGATCTGATGGAGCCATAGCACAAGCATCAATCGTTTCCATTGACTGCTGATCAAAACTGCTGTCCGCGTTATCCTGATCATCAACAACGATGGTTTTTTCGATCAAGGGCGCGTTTGCAACCGCTTCGCAGGCTGTGTCAAAAAGCTTCCGGCTGACCAGCAACAGCCGTGCAGCGCAATGAACCAGGGCATAGTTCATTTCTGCCGCAGTGCTGTAGGGGCTGATCGGCACGGCAATCGCTCCCAGGCGATAAAGGGCAAAATACAACTGTGGCAGTTGCGGTAGATTATGCATGGTGAGGGCAACCCGATCCCCCTTTTTAATCCCTTGATCCGCGAGTAACGCTGCATAACGTCGGGCATGTGTATCCAACAGACGATAGCTGACCGTTGTATCTCCGCAGATATAAGCGGCTTTATCCGGTGTAGCGAGCAATGTCGTCTGATATATCGTGGAAAGTTGCATGATTTCCTCCATTTATTACTGCCTAGCGGGTTGATCTGCCAGGGGCGGGGCAACTCTGGAAAAATATAGGAGCATGAATGAGCCAAGCGGCAGCAGTACGGACCAGAGGTAAATAGATGAAAATAATGGCACCATCGTAGCGCCCCCGGCGTGATCGGAAAGTGAGCCATAGATGGAAAGACCAACCAGTGAGGCAAGAAAGACAGACGTGCGGTACATACCGTTGGCAACGCCCTGCTTGTTTTTAGGAATGTAGCTGATCAGAAGTTTATTGGTGGGGGCAACAAAAAAAGCGAAGGATGATCCATAGAGTAAGAGAAACAGGGCTGTTTGAAAAACCGATCTGTTGGCGATGACAACGACAAAGTATGAGACCGCTACGGCGGTCATGAGCATTCCCAGACTACCTACCATCCTGGGATCGGTTTTGTCGGCAAGCCGACCTGCCACTGAGCTGAAAAAGGAAAAGCTCAATGAAAAAAACAGGATCATCAGCCCGGACCTGGCCGGCGTAAGCTCAAGTGACGTCATCAGATAGAATGGCATCATGAAACTGTTGCCGGTCATCAGCATGTACCCGATAAAGGTCGAAACCATAATCAGTATGAACGGCTTTGAAAATAGCGAGCTGTCTATAATCGGCTCAGGAGATTTTCTCTCCTTCTGCAGGAAAAAGATCAGAAAAATAGCGCTTAACGCCAGAAACAGGAGAAAAGGCCCGGTGCCTGCCTTGATTTTCGACACCAGACTAAGGGCGACAGTACTACAGAACAGACAAACATAGAGATAGCATGCAGACACAATGTCCAGCCGTTTTACAAGGTTTTTAAGACGGTCCACGTGGTTTTCCTGAGGGATGTAGCGGATGGCCATACCTATTCCGGCAATTGCCACCGGCAGATTGATGTAGAAGATGTATCGCCAGGAGAACAGCTCAGTCAGAATGCCGCCTAACGGGGCTCCCAACGAGATGCCAATACCTGCGGCGGTTGCCTGCAGTCCGAAAGCGAATCCCCGTTTATCGGCCGGGATAAGTTGCGGTATCATTGAAGGGCCTGAAGCGATCAGCATCACTCCGCCAAGTCCCTGTAAAAAACGTGAAACAACCAGAAAATAGAATGAGGGACTGATGCCGCACAACATCGAACCTATTATGAACAGCAGATAGCCGAGGATAAAAACCGTTCTGGGACCGACTATATCTGATATTTTGCCAAAGATTGGCAATCCGGGGGTTACCACGAGCAGGTAGGCAAGATTGATCCAGGACGTCTGAGCGGAAGATATGCCGAACTCCTTTGCTAGCACCGGCAGGCAGATCCGAACGATATGGCTGTCCAGCAGACACATGAAAACAGCAAGAGTAATGGCAAATAATACGGGGCGATAACCGGTAGTACCAAGCGGTTGATCCGGCATGAAATTCTCCCGATGGTTGTACTGTCTATGAAGGTATTTTTCTGTCCAGACTGCGGTACTGAATCGCCTCGGCCAGGTGCGGCTCATGGATCGCTTCAGACCCGGCCAGATCAGCAATGGTACGGGCCACCTTGAGAATACGGGAGTAACTGCGGGCGGAGAAGCCCAGCTTGTCACCGGCCAGCTCCAGCATCCGGTGTCCGGCAGCATCAAGCTCGCAATGTTTCTTGATCAGACGTGCGTTCATCTGGGCATTGCAGTGGGCCTTGGTACCCTTGAATCGTTCCTGCTGAATCAGGCGTGCCTGTATCACCCGGTTGGCAATGACAGCGGATGATTCTGTTTCACGAGTATCAGACAGGTCGCGATAGGCCACGGCAGGCACTTCAACATGCAGATCAATCCGGTCCAGTAAAGGGCCGGAGATGCGGGAACGGTAACGCTTGATGGCAATCGGCGTGCAGGTGCAGGCATGGGTCGGGTCGCCCAGGTAGCCGCAGGGGCACCCATGGTCGGATAATTGCATAGTTTTGTATAGAACCTTGTCCATAGCCGCAGATAATAAGCGCCAGAAGTATCCTAGTCAACCAATGACGTTGGGTGAACATGTCAAGAAAGCCAGAATTGATAAAAACCACTTCCAGAAACAGGCTGCGGCAGAAATCGGAGTATCAGTAGATAGCCTTTGCTACTGGGAAAACGGCAGGACACAGCCAGAGATAAGATATTATCCGCAGATAATACAGTATATAGGATTCAATCCTTTCCCTGAGCCAGTAGACACAATTCAGCGGCTTGAATGGTACAAAACCGTCAACGGGCTTTCATTTGACGGGCTGGCAGCAAAAACAAAAATCCATCCTGAACAACTTCAGGCGTGGCTGACAGGTAAAAAAACACCGATACAACGAAACATCCAGAAAATTGAACGACTTTTAAATCAATATTCCTGATTTACCCCTCCAAAAACCCCACTTCCCCCCTTTAAATGAGGGGGGAAAAAACAATTCCACCAATTTTTATTTTCAGCCAATCCATTCATTAAGAATCCGTCAATTTATCAATCAAAAAGTGATTTTCGCCTAGTAATTTTCATGGCTATAAAAATCAAAAATAGAATAAAACAGAGCAATATTGAGCATTTAAGGACAGAATAAACTTGACTGAATGCTAAATGAGAGTTATAGAGTTAATTAATGATAGTATTTTAATAAACTGTTTTTTAACCAGAAAGGGAGAAGGAAAAATGAAGAAAATCAACAACGCAGATTTAGCCGCCAGATTAGAGCCATTATGCCTGAAAACGGCATTAAAAATGTTTGTAACCGCACATGCAGAAATTGCAAAACGTGCCGCCCGTGCGATTGTCCGTCTGGACGTGCCAGTATCCTCTTCAATTGTCCGTCTTTGTGTGAGTAATGCCGGATTACAGATGGGAGTTAAGTTTGCCCGTAAAGAGGTGATTGTAGACCCTGCGGAATTGCTCAAGATTGCAACCAATTATACCAACTATTTACACAAAAATCTTGATGCAGAGGCAAAACAGGATATCGTACAAGAGGGATTATTAAACTGCTATGAGTACACAAAAACAGAAGAGATTTCAAAGGTTTTTCTAAAACTTTGTATCTATGAAGCCTCTCGTAAACTTGGTTATCACAATACTCATTACTTTAAAAAGATTACGGCCAAAAATGAGAACGGACAGGCAACAGACCGTGAAAAACTTTGGCTGGAAAATTACAACATGGCAAAAGACGCCGTGCAGCTTGACGACGACACTGACGATACAGTTCATCAATTACATTCCACCACCCCTGCCCCTGATTCATTTATTGAGTTTGAAGCAATTGAGATTGCCAAAAAAATGCTTGATAAAATGCTGGAAGAAGACGCCGAAAACGATAATCTATCAATAATCAAAGAGGTGATTGAACTCATGCAGGTGGGTGAGACACTGGAGGCTGCAGCAAAAGCGGTCGGCAAATCAGCACCTTTAATACATTACCATCTCCGCAGACTTGGTAAGTTGATTTTAGAAAAATATGGAAGAGAAGCACTTTTCGCATAACTAGCAGCACCGCTTAACACAAACCGTGTTAAGCCTCAAGAATCCTAGATAAATCCCAAATTAAACCCTCCTTGAAGCACCAATTATCCCAGAAACAACCTCAAAAGTATTTTATATTACACTTTTGACCCCAGAAATGACCCTGAAAGTATTTTATATAATACTTTTGATAGCAGAACTGCCCCTAAAAGTCGTTTATATCAGACTTTTTAAGCATAAATCTGAATGAGTTGACAGCCAAAAATAGCAATTTGTGTTTTATAAAATACTTTTAAGCCAAGAACTGCACCTAAAAGTATTATATAAAATACTTTTGACCCATTTGTTGACCTGAAAGTATTATATATCAGACTTTTTCAGCAACTAGCAGGTATGCCTTATTTTGATAATCTTCACGGCCAGTTTTAACAGTTATTCATTCAGAAAATCTTTCAGTTTTTCATAACATTTCTTTCAGTTTTCAAGTCTTTTTCTTTCTCCCACACGCCAGCTTTTAAAAGTTTCTTGCCCAGCTTTCACGGGCAAATCTTATGTTTAATTCATTCTCTTTTTAATCAGATTTCATTCAATTATTTTCAGATTTATTCAATTATTTTTGCTCAAGTCTTTAATTTTTTCAGGCGTTTTCACCTATATATATGTAGGGGCAAAATCTATTAAAGGAGAAAACCTAAAATGAATACTGATAATAGAAATATTGGATATGGACTTAATCTTTTTACAGATTTAGGCAAGCTTGTTTTTTTCCATTATATTCATAAATTTGAAGGTCATTTCAATACAGATAATCTTGTAATTGCAGTCAACAGAATAATGGAAATGGATGAAGGAATCAGAAGTGAAGTCTTAAAAGAAATTGAAGCGATTGAACACAACACTCGCTGCCAGTGCAGCAAGAAACTATTAGAAGACTGGCATGTTGATTACAAGAAAAAGATGGAGAAAATTTTGCATCAAAAACAACAAAGAAAAGGAGAATAGGAAATGAAAGAGTCAACTTACAAATTGCAGGGTACAACTGTTGAAAATGTAGTGATTTATACTGATGAAGATTTAGTTGTTCAAGGGTACTCAGGAGCCGGTAAAGCGTTTCCACGTTTTATAGAATCTATAGAGGAAGGAGAGAATAAAAATGATTAACAGAAATCCAGTATTACAGAAAAAACTTGAAGCAATAAAACAACGCAGAGAGGCACAGGCAAAGAAGCTGAAAGAAGCAGAACAAGCAGTATTGAAACAGATAAAAGAGGCTGAGAAAAAGGAATTGAAAAAGAATGAAAAACTATTAGCAGAGATTGGACTCCTTGTAGTGAAAAACTCCGCAAAACTTTCAATCGTGCTCCCAACAGAAGTAACTGAAAAAATTGAATCATATTTAACAGCAGTAAATCAAAAACCAGTTGAAGAAGTTAAAGAAAATACAATTGAATTAACAGATGAAAATATTGAAACAGCTTTAAATAAAATAGAGGCAAATGCAAATGCTTAACAGATTAAACAGACATGGAGAGGCAACAAAAGATAATGCCCTAGCTTTTGTTGCTAACCTCTATACAAAAAGCTTCAAAGATACTTTGAAGACAGGATTTGATTTCGGAGAAAATCAAAATCCACTTTTTTTATACCACACCTGACGCAATTGCCGTTGCTGGCTGGTTTCAGGCTCAAACCCGCACTGGCTCTACATTTGAAGGCAGTTTTATTGCAACAACACATTAGCAGCACGATTATTGTTTTACCATTGAAAAACAAGAGAAAAACCAATGTTGAAAACAACAACACAGAAAGGAGGTTAAACAATGGCAAACCTACATATTAAAATTGATGATTTTCTGATGAACAGATTAAAGAGAACAGCAAAGGATAATAATAAAAATGTATCAGATTATGTAAGAGATTTGATTGCAGAAGATTCAAGAAAATCAGAAGACTTACCACACGAACAGTTGAAAGAAATACTTATTGTTTCAGCACAGAAACAAATTGAAGAATTGAACCTGATGCACACAGATTTAAAGGTCGTTTTTAAGAAGTTGATGGAAGCAACTGCAACAGTACAAAAATCATATTCAGTGCAGCTTGCAAATGCCGCCAGAATTGATGGTTTTATTGAAGACATTCTTTATCCAGTATTCCCTGAAGTCGCAAAAGATGCGCTTCAAGTTCAAAAAAAATATGAAGGAGGAAATCAGTAATGAAAGATGAAGTACTCAACAAAATGAAAGACAAAAATAATATAGCAATTGAATATTATCATGCTGATATTGAGATGTGGCTGGAAAGACAAATCACTTTAATTTTCATGGGGCTGTTTTTTATGCAATTCCATTGATGTTTTTATTCATGTTTTTTAATAGCTATCCCGGCAAATTACAAACTGTTATAGAATTTTTGGCAATCAGAATTACAAGCTTTTTTTTACCAGATTTTACTATCACAATGCATGGAGTAAATGATTCAGTTTTAAATTTGTATAATGCCGGAGTTGATAAAGGTTTGTGGACAATCACAATCAGTTATGGATTGAAAATGATTTATGCAATTCCTGCATTTTTTATCGGTTATTTTGTTGGAGTAAAATGTTCTAATAAAATAGAAAAAGAGACGGAGGAAACTAACAATGAGTGACAGAGCTGGTTATAAACCAATATCATCAAATATTGGTCAACAAGAGTTTATGAGAAATATTGAAATGTGGCTGGAACGTCAGACCACTTCAATATTCATGGGGCTGTTTTTTTATGCAATTACATTAATATTTTTATACACATTTTTTAATGGCTATCCCGGCAAATTCCTGTTTGTTCTTAAATTTTTGGCGATTGGAATAACAAGTAATTTTTTACCAGATTTTACAATTACGATGCGTGGAGCAAACGATTCACTAATTAATTGGTATCATGCAGGAGTTGATTACGGACTCTGGAAGATTGTTGTAAGTTATGGATTGAAAATGATTTATGCAATTCCAGCGTTTATATTTGGTTATTTTACAGCAGAAAAAATCTTTGGGAAAATCGCAAAAGAAAAAGAAGTTCTCAAACATGTTGACGGGACTGAGATGAGAACCGAGGAAGAGGTTTTATCAATCATCAAGCAACGCAACATTGAACAACCTGACAGAGGACATAATATTACAATTCCGATAGGAAAAGTAGGTTTAACAAAAGTAAATGAGACATATGGCACATTTATTTTAGGAGCATCTGGTTCAGGTAAAACTGTATGTATTCTAAATATGCTAGATGCATTACAAAAAATGGATGATTACAAAATCATTGCCTATACCCCCAAGGGAGATTTTATTACAAAATTTTATAATCGAGACAGAGGCGATATCATCATTAATCCTTTTGATGTGAGAGGGCTAAATTTGAATGTGTTTGATTTAGTAAAAACTCGTTTGGATTTTATGAGAATTGCAACAGTTTTGATTCCAGAGGCAGCAGGCAGTCAAGACCCATTTTGGCCAGCTGCAGCAAGAACGATTTTTGCAGCCGCCATGATGTACTGTGTAATCAATAAAAAAACAACAAACAGAGAATTGTGGGAAGTGCTTTGCTATGATGAAAAAAGAATGCTTCAGGAGGTGGCTCCGACATTTGGCTGCGAGGCTGTAGCGGTAATATATGGAGACTCTAAATTATCTACAAGCGTCAAATCAGTGGTGATAGCATATACAAGTATTTTCCAATATTTAGCGTATGGCGAAGAAGAAAAATTTGACATGAAACAATGGCTGACTGACCCAGACCAAAAAGGCTGGATTTTCATCAGCAATCATGAAGAGCTGTCTTCCATTTTGAAGCCGTATCTCACATTATTTATTGATTTTATCGTAGCAGCACACCTGTCTCTGCCAGAAAATGAAAACAGTGTTGATAGACGTGTTGTATATGTTTTGGACGAATTATCAACATTGCACAAATCAGTCGGGAAAACCGTTCATAAGCTCGCAATTACAGGCAGAAGTAAGGGCGCTGTGCCAATTTTTGGGGCGCAGGGTAAAACCATGCTTGATGATACTCTGGGGAAAGAACAGGCAGCAGACGTATATAATACAATTGGTAATAGTATTTTTCTCCGCGTCGGAACCGACGATATAACAGCAAAATGGATGAGTGATGTAATTGGTGAAACCACTTATTTCAGAACCGAGATTACCGGCTCGTACAAAGTAGGGGAATCAGCTGACGGTGTAACAGCCCGTGAGATACTGGAAACAAAAAAACTGATAATGCCATCAACCTTTAACAATAGTATGCCGTCCCTGACCGGCTATGTTCGTCTGGTTGAATATGGCGGAGTTTGTAAAACCACTTTTACGCCAAAAAAACGCCCAAACATTGCAGAAGGCTACATTGAACGTCATGATTTATCGCTAGACGATATGTTTAATGCACTTGATAAAGCACAAGCAGTCTACAATATTGACCACAATACACTGGTTAATTCAGACGGCACAGGTGCAGCAGTCGGCACAGGTGCAGCAGTCGGCACAGGTGCAGCAGTCGGCACAGGTGCAGCAGTAAATGGAATTATACCGGCAGTATTTTAACAGTTAATTGTCAGGCAGCAGACAATATAAACAGGCTGAAGGCGTCAGGCGGTAAAACCACCGCCTGATGTCCAACGCCGGTTTTCAGCACGAAGGAGGCAACACACATGGTAAGCGTATCAAAAGCAATGTCAGCATCGCAGGCAGGCAATTACTTTGGAAAAGATGACTATTACCTTCAAGAATCAGGGACATGGTTTGGCAAAACAGCCGAAGAACTGGGACTTTCAGGCGAAATTGATAGAGACAGTTTTTTACTTTTAGCAGCAGGGAAACATCCAGAGACAGGGGAGGATTTAGTAAAAGGAGGCGGAAAAACCCATGACCACCGTTCTGGCAATGATATGACGTTTTCCGCCCCTAAATCTGTTTCAATTTTGGCATTGGCAGATGAACGGATACAGGAAGCACACAATCAAGCCGTTGAAAAAGCATTATCCCATTTTCAGGCTGAATATGCACAAATCCGTCAAACTGCAAACGGAATAACAGAGCGTGTTGAAACAGGAAACATTGTAGCAGGCATTTTTAATCATATGACTTCAAGAGAGCTTGACCCACAATTGCACAGTCATGCTTTTGTGATGAACGTCAGTCAGAATGAAAAAGGTGATTTCAGGGCTTTATCAAACGAGAACATGTTTTCAAATAAAATGTATTTGGGAACTATTTATCATTCAGAACTTGCGAAATCATTATCTGAACTTGGATATAGAACAGATGTAATTGATACTAAAACAGGTAATTTTGAGATAGCTGGTGTATCAAAGGAATTACAGCAGGATTTTTCAAAACGTTCAGAACAAATCAATGACAGATATGCAGAAGTTAAAGACAATAAAGAATATGAAGGAATGAAAGAAAGCGAAATCAAGGCAGCACTCGCACTTGAAACCCGTAAATCAAAACCAAAAGAGATTGATAAAGAATATCTTAAAGACGAGTGGCAAAAAACTTTTATTGAGAATCAGACAACACCAGAACTTGAAAGAGAAAGAGCACTTGAAGCTGGCAAAAACAATGATAAAGAGCGTTTGACAGCAGTTGATTATGTAAATAAAGCAGCAGAAGCCCTGTCAAAAATGGAATCTACTGCAACAGTAAAAGATTTAGTTTCAACGGCCGCTAGAATCGGTATTGGTGATGTAAATACCGATGAAATTAGAACAGCTATTGCAGACCTGTCTGCAGAAAAAGAGATAATCGGTTTAACAAACGATAAAGGCGATAAAAAGATTATCACCACCCCTGAGATGCAGAGAACTGAAAAAGAGATTATTGATAATATCCGTGCTGGTGTCAAAAACGTTTCCCCCTTAATGTCGCAGGAACAGGCTATTGAAACAGCGGCAAAATATGAAACATTGTCAGATAATCAAAGGGAGTTTGTGGAAAAAGTCTTATCGTCTGACTCCCAATTTTTGATTGTTCAGGGCTACAGTGGTGCAGGCAAAACATTTGCGGCCGCAAAAGTAACGGATGAGGCAAAAGAATTAGGCTTTACAATCCGTGCCCTCGGCCCGACAGCAGCAGCCGCACGGGAACTGGGCAACAGTACAGGTGTTGAGGGTCAAACACTTTCCCGCTTTTTTAAGCAGTCGGATGAAAAACTTGATTTTCAGCAGGGCAAAGAGATTTGGCTTGTGGATGAAGCCTCAATGATTGAAAGCCGTCAAATGCTTCAACTTGTGGAACGTGCTGCAGAACAGGAAGCACGGGTTATTTTGATTGGAGACCGGAACCAGCTTCAATCAGTAGGCGCAGGAAAGATTTTTGACGACCTACAAAGGCTAGGAGTAGGGGAAAAGCTGGAACTAACGGATATCAAACGTCAACGCACAGAGCACATGATTGAAGCTGCTGGACTTATCAGAGATATTGAAAAGGTAAGAGAAGCGGTAAACATTATTGATGAACGTGGTGGTATCAAAGAGATTGCTGATTTTGCAGAGAGAGTGCAGACAATCACAGACGATTACACCAGCAGAGACCCTGATAAAACAATGTTGGTTGTATCAACCAACGCAGAACGCCATGCACTTAATGCCAGTATCCACGATAAGCTTTATGAAGAAGGCAAATTAGGTAATGAAGAATTTACAATTGCAATAAAAGAATCCGTAAATCTTGATGCAGTTGATAAACACTATGCTCAATCGTATAAAATCAATGATATTATTGTTCCACAAGCAAATGATAATGGCATGAAAGCCGGTTCTGAATGGATAGTTGCTGGACATACCGATAGAAACACATTGATTTTAGAGAAGGATGGTGAACAGAGAGAATTTGACATCATCAATAATGCTAATGATATAAGTATTTTTCGTGAACGTGATATCAATGTAAGCATTGGTGATAAAATGGTTTTCTTGAAAAACGATTTAAACACTGTTGGGGTAGTAAACGGAGATAGTGGAAAAGTCACTCACCTTGACCAGAATGGCTGGATAAAGATTGAAACAGAAGGCGGCGAGAAATCATTTAACTTGGCACAGTATAACCACGTTGACCTCGGACATGCAATTACATCATATAAGGCACAGGGAGCCTCTATTGACCATGTAATAGTCAGTGCAGACCCCAGACAAGAGAATTATAATGATTATTATGTAGCTATGACCCGTGGTAAAGAGGACGCCACTATTTACACAGCAGATAAAACAGAAATGCTAGAAGCAGTTTCTGAATATCAAGAAAAATCTTCAACTTTGGATTATCCAGATGAAGAGAAAAAAGAATTACAGGAAATGAGTCTTGAAGAATTAAAAGAGGAATATTTTAAAGAGCGTGCTGCAACTGCGATGGCGGCCAAGCAGGAATTAGAGCAGGAATTTACACCAGAAAATGAGAATGATAAAGAAAAAGAACCTATTCAGGAGAAAGAACAGGAACAGGAGCATGAAGGATTAAGTCTGTAAAAACACAACCCGCATCGCAAGGAAAGATTATTAACCAAAGACAAAGCCCCTGATTTAATTTCAGAGGCTTTTCTTTTATCCTTAATTCTTTTTTATTTATGATTTAATTACAATTAATTATGTCTTAATTACGTTATTTATCCTTTTAATTTATTTAATTACTTGTTAATTACCATTTTAATTCCTTTAATTACGTTTTAATTACCTTAATTAGCCTTTAATTGCGTATTAATTACGATTTAATTGCTATTTAATTACGTTTTTATTTAATCCGTAATCAATCCTTTTCTGCCTGATAAATTCAGCACAGCGTACATTTTTTGATTCACCTATCTTGTGTCTGACTTTAATTACTTTGTTTATTTTAAATATCGTGTAGATAATCAATCCTGCGGCCAAAAGAGTCAACACTGGCAGATAATCAGGTGCAGCAAAAAAAGATATAATGCCAGAAACCAGTATCAAGCTGAATATTTTGATTACAGTATCAAGCTTTTTAATCTGAGTTTCATCAAAATCTTTAACAAGAACCTTGTCAATTTCTCTGAACATTTCCACCAAATAGTAATTTATTTGTCCAAATTCTTCTCTTGCGATGCGATTTTTTATCAATATGTCATAATATTCAGTATTCATAACAATTCTCCTTTGTTGTTATTGTTTCCAGACTGGTTTAACACTATTACTGGCTTTGGAGGATGCATCAACACCGGTTTTACGGGATAAAACAGCATCCACGCCATTACCAAGGCTTTCAGCATCTTCACTTCTTTTTGCATATTCATTAGCAATTCTGCTTGATTGACTTACAGATTGCAGCTTATCCAGTGTCTCAGCGTATGACCAGCTGCTGGCTACTTTGTAATTGCCTTGATATCCGGCAAAAGCAGACCCCGCCCACGTCACCCCTGCTATTGCAAGCTCACCGGGATTATTTAAATTCAGCCGGATTTCACCACAAACAACGGTGGTGATATCCTGATACAGTCTGCACGGCTTATTGTTTGCCAGAATCCTATTTAACGTCCGTTTGATACTTGCGTCAGTGATACCGGTTTGAAAGACTTTATACAGTGCAGCTCTTGCCAGAATATCAAAATCAGCCGCACCAACAGATTCAATCTGGATATCACGAACGCCTTTTGTGATACGTCCTTTTCTACCATTGGTTTTAAGTGCAGTATCCAGTTTAGAAACGGAATCATTAAGGTTTATATAGGCTTGCCCAACAATTGCACCGTACACTGCCAGTGTATCAATATAGCCACGAACAACATCCTCATCGGCAAATTTACTGATTAAAGCATTTGTTTTTGCAGCGTGAGATAAATATTCAGCTTTTGTTCCATCAATCATGCTAGTTCCTTCAATTTCAGTATCAAAACCAATATGTGAAGGCAAAAGAGGAACGGAAAGAGGCTGTTTTAATACATATTTCACCAAGTTCTGTTGAGGAACATTGTTTAACATCCCTTCAGTTGTCTCTAGTTCTAGCAAATAATCCAGAAACAATGTCTGTGCAGGCTTTGTTAAATCCAGTTCCCTACTTCTCTGGGCATTGTGCATCGCCTTCAGACTTGCAGAAACTTGTTCTTCGTCGCTTCCAGTGCGAGAATATGTATTACTTCTGCTGTCAGAATGGCTTTGATTCATGGACTTTTTTTGTGATAAATCCACACCAGCACCATAATTTTTACCGCCTGACGTTGAGTAATCAGTTTGACCCTCGGCATGTGCAAAAACGGCAAAATACAAGACACATGCTATTGTTATTATGATTTTTCTAAACATGTTTGAGCTACCTCCTGCCAGTTGCAGTTTTTACATTACATTTCTATTTCCACTTGCCCCACTGCCCCTCTTTCGTTGCTTTTGTTGTTCTCCAGCGTCTGGCTCTTGTTGTTTGCGCTGGAGTTCTGCATAAAATTTGCAATTTCTTTTTGTAACCCCTCTATTTGTTTATCAGTTTTTTTACCAAGCTCTTCAATTTCTTTAGGGTTTGTAATGCCTTGACTTATTACCCATTTTTCACTTTCAGTATATTCTTTGTTAGGAGCAGTTTTTTCTAATTGCTCAGAATTGGCTATCTTATGTAATTCAGCGTTTATTAAATGAAATGGTGATTTATGTTCAGGTTCTGGATTTGCAATTTTATGTAATTCAGAGTTTACTAAATAAAAAGATGACTTATGTTCAGGTTCTGGATTCGCTATATTATTTGATTCAACATCTTGTGTTACTTCTGCTTCTTCTTTGGGTACATCTTGTAAACTATTTGCAATCTTATTTAATTCAGCGTTGCGGTTAGAAAACTTATATTCGTTTGTCATCTCTTGTAGAGCTTCAACTTTCGCAGCTTCATTTTGTGGAGCCTCAACTTGTGGAGCTTCATTATCTTTTGATGTTTCATTTTCTTTTGAAGTACCATTTTTATATTCATTTATGATTTTCATTTTTCTTAGAACTTCAATTTTTGTACGTATTTCACGCTTTTCTTTTTCCTCACCGGCTTTAAAAAACAATGTGTAAACGGCCTTCTTGAAGAATTCTTCAATGCCTTTTCCTTCTTCTTTTACAGGCACTTTATTAACTGCCTTGATTTTACTTTCAGATTTACTTTCCTTTTCTTCTCTCTGTGTATTCCATGACGATTTGTATACATTATAATTATTGCGTGCTTGCTCGGTATCAAACGACAGTAATTTGTCAGAGAATTTACCTGTTCTGACAACATCAGCAATACCATCTGCTAAATAGTCCATCGTGTGCATTATTTTTTCAAACAAACTCAGTTTTTTAGCCATGACATCCTCCTCCTTCTATTGTTTTACATGTCAATTTCAATTTCATTGTTTTGGACAATTCCAGCTTCTTTTTGATTACTTTTTGACATTTCAGCTGCATTTTCAAAATGCTTTTGAATATCAGCAGCTAATCCTGCAATATTTGCTTCATTTCTTTTTTCAATTATTTCAGACATAGACATTTGATATTTTTGTTCAGCATAGTTCATCTGGTCTTTTTCAGCAGCTACAGTGTAAGCTTCATTCACGGCCGCTTGTGATTGTTTAACATCGGGATTATTAGCAAGCTCAGAATTGGAAATTGCTTTATCAAACTTGGCTATTTCTTTAACTACATCTCCTGCAAAAACGAGACTTTCCTTCAATTCAGAAACAGAATCAGTAATTTTAGAGATATCTTGTACACAATCAGTAATTGAGTAATTCTTTGATTCTGCTTCTTTATAAGCGGTGTAATAAGGCGCACGGCTTGTTTCTTCTATGAGTGCCTCCCTCATGTTCATCCCGCTCGCTTGACGCATATCAAGACGTTGAGAAGCGCTAAAATCACCTAAATTATGGCTTTTCCCGTTGTATTCAACGGTTTCACCGAGAGCCTGAATAGTTGTAGGTGAATGTTGCTTGTATTCAGCAGTATCTTCATAGAGTTGCTGACATAAAACTTTTGCATAAACTGTATTATCGCCGTTGTAATCAACATCAGTGAGGCGCAAAAGCTTTTCATCAGAATTATATGTTGAAATTTCAGCCGGTTCTCCAATGTTTTTTGCATAAATTTTAACTTCATTCACCGGTTCATCGGCAAATCTTGCAACTTTAATCTTAGTTGCCGAATGAAGAGCTTTAATAATTCCTTCTTTTTCAGCATCTTTTCCGAATACTTGCTCAACAATTACCTTTTGTTCTTCTTCTTTTAATGCTTCAATCGGTATTACAGGCTTGTTAGTATCAATTTGATGGGATTTAGTATCATAGGTAGCTACATAATCTTTTTGACGACCTTCTTCTGATACAGATACAAAAGCAGTTTTTCCTTGTTGCAATGAATCAACTATTTCTCTTAAATCAAAGTTTTTACGTCTTTCAGATGCCGCTGCAATCCTATTCATTGCGTGAGTTGTCATCTGTGCAACTTCTTTTTCAGGTTCAGGTTGTAGTTGTGGCTGTTCTGGTTCTTTTCTTTTGAATATGTCTAATAATCCCATTGCGATGCCCTCCTTAATATATATATAGGTGAAAACGCAGAGAAAAATTAAAGACCTAATTCCATATAAATAAATAATTTTCAGGAATTTATCAGGACTACAACCAGTAATCAGCTTTCAACCAGCATGGATATATCAATAAATGCGGTATTTCAGCAGGCAGAACAAATTTAAGGCGATTTGACGGCTTTTTATTCCCTGACCCTTCTCTTAATATTCACCAGAACAGGAAAACGGCTCAGATAAGACACAAAAAAGCCCCTGATTTCTCAGAGGCTTTGTCTGCTGGTTGACATTTAAAATATTGGTTATTTGTGAGTGAGCTTTTTATTGTCCTCCCTCATTTCTTTGTCCATTTCATTCAGAGCCGTTTTTGCATCCTTAACAAATTCATCCGATTCCTTTTGTCTTTTTATTGAATCTTCCTTTTTCTTTTCAATCTCGGTACTTAATGCTTCATTTCTTTTTCTGAGTTCTTCCCTGTCCTTTTTATTGGGCGTGAAGAATGGTCTATCCATCATTTTTCCATAATCAAGCATCACTTCAGTTGATTTTAAATCAATTGTGGTGTCAGTCTTTTGTTGATTTTGTGCAGTATAAAATAAAGCTATTACAGCAAATAAGGCTCCTGCACCGGCTGCGCCAATCCATTTTAATAAGGTAATCATGGTTTACCTCCTCCATCATGAGTAAAAAACTTGTCACTCAACATTGTGTTAATTTCTGCATCAATTTTAATTTTCTCCGTTCTTATTTTAGTTTCAATTTTTTGTTGATTTTGCAATGTGTAAAAAAATAGTATAGCTGATAATACAATTTTAGATAATGTAATCATAATCTTTTGCCCCTTTCTGTTTACTTGCGATGCGATGGTAATACTTGTTTTGTTTTAATCCAGTCTTCAAAATCATCACGGCTAATTACAACTTTATATCCAAGTTTAAACATGGGAATCTGCTCGTTTCGTATCCATGCATATAGAGTCTGCATTGAGATACCAAGCTCGGTTGCAACATCAGAAGTTGACATATACGGAACTTTATCATTAACAACAGAACCGGTTTTTAGATAATTCACTACTTCACGTTCATCAAATCTGATAATTCCATTAATTTTGTAAAACGGAATAGTCTTATCATGTATTTTCTTATAAATATTCTGAACTGACAAACGTAAATTATTGGATAATGTATTTATATCAACAGTCTTCATTGCAATTTCCTTTCCTTTTAATTGCTTTATCGCCCTGCTGTAGTTTAACAACAGGGCAATTCAGCAGCCTGCATTACTTCATTTTAAGCGGATTTTGTGTATAACCAAGCTCTGTCCAGTTAATGCGACCAGCTGCTCCATGACATTCTGAGCACTTTAAAGCCTTTTCTTTTGGTGCTACGAAATGGTTCACGGCAACGGCTGAACGTGTTCTTACAAAACCGTAATTACCTGACCACTTTAATCCTGCAATTTTCATGGCGTTGTTAATAGCAAGCTTGTAATCGTATTTAGTCCAGTATCCATCCGGCCCGATAATCTGCATCAACAACAGTGTATTGTATTGAGTATCGTAAATCTGATTACCCATCAGGACTTTAAAAGGATAAATCTTACCATCTGCTTTACTTCCATTGATTTTAAGCAAGTCCACTGGCTTTGAAGGGTCTATTTTATCAGTAATCACGACTCTATCTGTTGTACCGTTCCACCACTGTAGCGTTGGATTAAAATTTTTCTTCCAAATAAAAGCACCTTTGTTTTTTTCATACGTAATGTTGCCATCATCATCTTCTGACTCTTCCCTATTTTTTCCTGAAGCTGACCAGTCCCAGTCAACAATTGTTGGCTCATTTACAGCCACTTTAGGAATATGGCAGGTCTGGCAAGATACTTTTACAGTGTGCTTATTCAGTGTTTCAGATTTGTGTACTTTTCCGCTGTGACAGTTTTCACACGAAAGTGTTGAGGGCTTATCAAGTGTTGAGGTGAAAATACTATCACCCTTGATTTGATGGTCATGGTTTGTTGTATGGCAGGACTGACAGGTAAAATTCAGTTTTCCCATGTGAACATCGTACTCAGGTTTTGGCTTTATCAGGCTCGTTGATAAATCAGAGTGTTTGACGTTATCACCGCCACCGCCGTTAGCATGGCATACAAGGCAGTTTTTACGGGTAGGCTTGTCAACGGATTGAGCAGAAGCAACAAGGTCAACCGCCTTGATTACCTTGCTTCCTTCTTTTTCATCAACGTAAGCAGGATGACCGGCTCCTCCGCCCTTTTTCTTATACTGGCCGGTGGTGTCATGGCACACCAGACAGTCAATATTTGACGGGTTTTTATGGTCAAACGTTTCATCTTTCCAGTTGTACCCGATATGGCAAGGGGTACATTTTGAACGATTACTTGTTGTTCCCATGCAGAAGCTGTTTACTGCATTTTTTTTGCCATGAAAGACCTCTTTACCGTGGATAATCTGTTTCTTGCCCCAGTTCCAGTGACTTGTTTTCAGCACGTCCTGTGCCTCTTTATCGTGGCACTCAATACACTTGTTGGTGACTGCAGGACCGTCTTTGAAAGGTCCGTTGCCAACGTAATCCTTATGATTGCTGGCAATCGCAGGCACTGCTAATAGGATTAACAACAGTGCAGATAAATATTGCATTTCATTCTCCTTTCTTTTCTTAAAAATTTGCCCCTGTATATATATAGGTGAAAACGCAGGGAAAAATTAAAGACAAGAGCGAAAAAACATCTGACTTCTTGGTTTTTTTGGGCAAATGGGGTAATCTCTTATGATTTTTGGAGGGGAACATGACAAAAGCAGAATTAGCGGATAAACTGCATACAAATCTGGGAGTTAGCAAAAGAGATGCAGGAAGTTATATAGAGACAGTACTGGATATAATCAAAGACACTTTAGAAACAGGGGAGCAGGTAAAGATTGCCGGTTTCGGCGTGTTTCACGTCAAAGCCAAGAGTGACCGCAGGGGCAGGAACCCCCAGACCGGCGAAGCAATCACTATTGACGCTCGCAAGGTGTTGACCTTTAAGGTTAGCAACGTTTTGAAAGATTCTATCAACAAGTAATACATATTACCGGATAATACAGAATGAAACTATGTGATAAACATCATAAATTATTGACAGGTGAAGGCGAATGTCTAGGCTGTACGGTTGAAAACTACCAGCTTATTCTTGACCGTGTGACCGCAGATAAAAACCTCGGTAATCACGTAATTGATGAGCAGCGGAATGAAATTAAAGCGTTAAAAGCAGAAATAGAAGAATTGAAAGCAAAACTTCTGGCATCGCAAGGAAACATAGAGAATCAAAAGGCGAGAATAGCAGGGCTGGAAGAGAAATATCAATTTGTAATATCGGAGTAGTTGAATGACCACTATATATAGCATTCTTGATGAATTCAGAGAGATGGCAACGTCTAATCGTGATTTAGGAGATAAATTTGAACGCCTGATTGCTACCTACCTTGTCACCGACCCTCTTTATCAAGATAAATATAGTGATGTTTGGTTGTGGTCTGAATGGCCGGGACGTAATAAGCAACCGGATACTGGTATTGATTTAGTAGCAAAAGAACGTGCAACCGGCGATTACTGCGCTATTCAGTGCAAATTCTACCTCCCTACCTATAGCCTTCAAAAAGCCGATATAGATTCATTTTTTACCGCTTCCGGTAAAGAACCTTTCAAAAGTCGTATATTAATTTCCACAACAGATAAGTGGAGTAAACATGCAGAAGAAGCCCTGAACAATCAGCAGATACCGATATCAAGAATCCGTGTTCAGGACTTGGCAGAAAGCCCCGTTGACTGGTCTGAATTTACCCTTGCACGACCACAGAATATAAAGCTTAGAGAAAAGAAGCGGCTGCGTGACCACCAGAAACTTGCTCTTGAAAACGTCATGGAAGGGTTTACAACCGCTGACCGTGGCAAGCTTATTATGGCTTGTGGAACGGGCAAGACTTTTACAGCTTTGAAGATTGCAGAAACCTTTGCATCTGAGCAGGCGTTAATTCTATTTCTAGTTCCTTCAATATCGCTTATTTCACAATCCCTGCGGGAATGGACATCAGAAGCAGTAACCCCTTTGCATAGCTTTGTAGTCTGTTCAGATACGAAGGTCGGCAAGAAGTCAGAAAGTGAAGATATAAGCACCCATGACCTCGCCTTTCCGGCCACCACAGACGCTAAAAAGCTTTCACATCAAGTAAATGCTTTCAGGGATAAACGGCAATTAACGGTTGTCTTTTCTACCTATCAGTCAATTCAGGTTATTTCAGACGCTCAGAAACTTGGAATACCAGAATTTGATTTGATTATTTGCGATGAAGCCCACCGGACAACAGGAGTTACCCTTGACGGTGATGACGAATCCCATTTTGTAAAAATCCATGACCAGAGCTTTATTAAGGGGAAAAAGCGTCTTTATATGACTGCTACTCCCCGTATTTATAGCGACAGCACTAAATCAAAGGCAAAAGAATCTGACGCTACCCTTTGTTCAATGGACGATGGAGCTATCTTTGGTGAAGAGTTTCATAGACTTGGATTTTCAAAAGCAGTAGGAGACGGCCTTTTATCTGATTACAAGGTAATGGTGCTTGCCGTTGACGAAAAATATATCAGTAAGACTTTTCAACGTCAGATATCCGACGAAAACAACGAAATCAAGCTGGACGATGCCGTTAGAATTGTTGGTTGCTGGAACGGATTAGCAAAGAAAATGGCAAAGGACGTTGAAGGCAACGAGCTTGAAACTGATACAAGTCCAATGCGTAGAGCAGTTGCTTTTTCACGGTCAATCAAGGATTCAAAGCGCATAACAGAAATGTTTTCAACCGTCATTGCTGATTACATTCATTCCCATGAAGAAGAAAACCTTTTGTCTTGTGAAGTAGACCACGTTGACGGAACCTTTAACGCCCTTCTCCGTAATCAAAGGCTTGACTGGCTGAAAGCCCCAACAGACGAAAATATCTGCCGTATCCTTTCCAATGCACGTTGTCTTTCAGAAGGTGTTGACGTTCCAGCCCTTGACGCTGTGCTTTTCTTGAACCCCCGAAATTCAGTTGTTGACGTTGTTCAATCTGTTGGTCGGGTAATGAGAAAAGCCGAAGGGAAAAATTACGGCTATATCATTCTTCCTGTTGGTATCCCTGCCGACATGGAGCCAGAAGAAGCCCTGAAGGACAATGATAAATACAAGGTTGTCTGGCAGGTATTGCAGGCTTTACGAGCACATGACGACCGTTTCAATGCAACAGTCAACCAGATTGAGCTGAATAAATCACGTCCTGACCAGATACAGATTATAGGCGTTGGTGGAGGCAGTGAAGAAACTGAAGGCAAGGGAGAAGGCACCAAAAAGCCTACACAGCAATCTTTCTTTTTCCCAAATCTTGGAGAATGGAAAGATGCAATCTATGCAAAGATTGTTCAGAAGTGCGGAGATAGACGCTACTGGGAGAACTGGGCAAAAGACGTTGCCCAGATTGCAGAACGGCACACTACACGGATAAAGGCATTACTTGAAGGTAATGAGCACCAGCACAGGGAAGCCTTTGACGAATTCCTTAAAAGCTTACAGGACAACCTGAATCCAAGCATTTCAGAAATAGATGCAATTGAAATGCTTTCTCAGCATTTGATTACCAAGCCGGTATTTGATGCACTTTTTGAAGGATACCAATTTACAGAACAGAATCCGGTATCCCTTTCAATGCAGAAAATGCTTGCTCTGCTTGAAGAACAGGCTTTGGAAAAAGAAACAGAAACCCTTGATAAATTCTATCTTAGCGTCAGGGAACGGGCAGTAGGGATAGATAACGCTGCCGGTAAGCAGACCATTATCAAGGAACTTTACGACAAGTTCTTTAATACCGCTTTCCCCCGTTTGGCCGAACGTCTGGGGATAGTCTATACCCCTGTTGAGGTCGTAGACTTCATAATCAACAGTGCCGATTTTGCCCTACGGGAAGAATTTGGTGTTGGTTTGAAAGATAAAGGCGTTCACGTCATTGACCCATTCACCGGAACCGGAACTTTCATGGTTCGGCTCCTGCAAAGTGGATTGATACCACTTGAAGACCTACCCCATAAATACAAGAATGAACTTCATGCAAACGAGATTGTTCTGCTTGCCTACTACGTGGCCGCAATCAACATTGAAGAAACTTACCATGACCTTGTAAGCGGCAAATACCGCCCATTTGAAGGCATAGTTTTAACCGACACTTTCCAGCTTACTGAGAACCTAGACAAACTCCCGTCAACAGGCTTTCCTGAAAACAATGCACGGGCAAAACGTCAGAATAATACTGATATTCGTGTAATTATTGGAAATCCGCCCTATTCTGTTGGACAAACTTCTGAAAATGACGCCAACAAGAACCTTAAATATCCGCAATTAGATGCACGTATCAGGGGAACCTATGCAGAACATTCAAGTGCAACCAATAAAAACAGCATTTATGACAGCTATATTCGTGCATTCAGGTGGGCAAGCGACCGGATTAAAGATAAAGGAGTTATTTGTTTTGTAAGTAATGGTTCTTTTATTGATAGCAATGCAATGGATGGATTAAGAAAATGCTTTTATGACGAATTTTCTTCAATTTACTGCTTCAATTTAAGAGGTAATGCGAGAACATCAGGCGAACAACGTAGGATGGAAAAAGGAAACGTCTTTGGAGAAGGAAGCAGAACACCTGTTGCTATTACTTTACTTATCAAAAACCCAAATAAAAAAGAAAAGTGCAGACTTTATTACCATGACATAGGCGATTACCTGAGCCGTGAACAGAAGCTTGATAAGATAAGAAGCTTTGGTGGAATTCATGGAATACAATGGAAACAACTTTATCCAAACAGTAGCTATGACTGGATAAACATGCGAGACCCTGCTTTTGATGCTTTTATATCTCTTGGGAGCAAAGAAGATAGACTTAAAAATAATATGTTTGACCAATACTCAAGCGGTGTTCAAACAAATAGAGACACATGGGTATATAATTATTCAACTACTGCATTAACAACTAATATTTGCAATATGATTACAGTTTATAATGAGCAATTAGACTTATACAATAAACTTTCAAATGATAATAAGAATATAAATATAGATGATTTTATTGAAAATAACCCACGTCTTATTAAGTGGTCAAGTAGCCTTAAAAGTGATTTAGAAAGAAAGGAAAGAATTTCATTCATAAGTGATTATGTATCTAACAGTATGTATAGACCCTATTGTAAACAGTGGCTTTATTTTGATAGCTATTTAAATCATAGGCGTTATCAAATGCCTAAAATATACCCTTACAACAATGAATCAAATTTAACTATTTGTGTTACTGGGCGTGGTTCTACAAAAGAATTTTCAGTATTGATAACTAATGTATTACCTGATTTAGAAATGATTTCAAAAGCCTTCTGCTTTCCTCTTTATACTTACGAGAAATCAGAATCTGAACAACAAGACCTTTACAGTGCTAACTCAGATGAAAACGCCAAGAAAGAGAATATCTCAGACAGCACTTTAAAGGAGTTTCAAGGCAAGTATGGTTCTGACATAACCAAAGAAGATATTTTCTATTATGTCTATGGAATATTGCATTCAGCAGAATACAAATCCAGATTTGAAGCAGATTTAAAGAAAATGTTGCCCCGTATTCCTTTTGCTCAGGACTTCTGGGCATTCAGTAAAGCAGGACGTGACCTTGCTTATTGGCATTTGAATTATGAAACTATTGAACCATACCCATTACATGAATCGGAAGGCTCTCTGGGGCTTAATCCGAAAGAGCATTACAAAGTCTATAAAATGGCTTTTGGGAAGAAGAATAAGGCTGTTGATAAGACGACCATTGTTTATAACAACAATGTAACCCTTACCGGTATTCCGCTTGAAACCTATGAATATGTTGTTAATGGCAAACCTGCACTTGAATGGATAATGGAGCGGTATAAATTCACAAAGGATGAAGACAGCCAAATTACCAATGACCCTAACGACTGGTCTGACGACCCCCGTTATATCATTGACCTTGTGAAGCGGATTGTCAGGGTAAGTCTTGAAACCATGACAATTGTTAATGCATTGCCACCATTAAACGAGCTTAAATAATATGAAAATACTTATTACCTGTATTACTTTATTACTAGCAGTTCCAGTATGGTCTGCACCACTTCCAGCATCTGGAACCGTTGAAGTCTTTTTTTCCCCCAGAGGCGGAGCAACGGCCGCAATTGTTGCTGAAATCAGTAAGGCGAATAAAGAAATTTTTGTTCAGGCGTATAGCTTTACCAGCACTCCCATTGCAAAAGCCCTTCTGGAAGCACATAAGCGAGGAGTACATGTAGAAGTAGTACTGGATAAGAGCCAGAAGACGGCCAAATATTCATCAAGCACTTTTTTTATCAATGCAGGAATACCAACATATATTGATAGCAAACATGCTATTGCACACAACAAAATAATAATTATTGATAAAAGTACCTTAATTACAGGAAGTTTTAACTTTACAAAGGCAGCAGAAGAGAAAAATGCAGAAAATATGCTTATTTTTAAAGGAAATAAGCCTCTGATTAATCAATATTTACAGAACTTTGAAGAACATAAGACACATTCTGAAAAACAGTAAAGACTGGCATCGCAAGGAAATTCATTTAACCAGCTTCTTTAAGTCTTTTAAGTCAAATTCAGACGGCCTTTTTTCCTTAAAATCCATATAATCCTATGAAATACCATTAAATCCATGAAAACAGCACGTTCTCCAATCAGATATCCCGGCGGCAAGGGAAAAGCCATCCGGTTTCTTGACGCCTATCTCCCCTCATGGCTTGATAGAGGTGTTTGTTCACCGTTTGCGGGAGGCTTAAACTTTGAGCTATACATCGCAAGCCGTGGAACGCCCGTTCATGCCTATGACATTTATAAGCCCTTGCTTGCACTTTGGAAGGAGCTGAAGAGCGGGAACAGGGCAGAACTACTGGCAGCAGTAAAACAGTATCTGCCGATGGATAAGCAAAAATTCCACGATATAAAGGCTAATCTTGACAAGCTTTCAGGAACTGAGCTTGCGGCCGCTTTTTATGTTCTTTCCCGAACCGCACATTCAGGCAATACCAGTAACGGTGGATACGTTGAAGGACGCCTGACAGAAGGCAATCTCAGGAAGCTTGAAAAATTTGTAATGCCAGCAAATCTACATGTAGAAGAAGCCCCGTTCTGGGAGTCAATACCTTTGCATCCTGAATTAGCTTTGTACCTTGACCCGCCTTATTTATTGAAGGAAAAGCTTGATAGTAAAATGTCAAAAGGTTTGTATGGCAGCAAAGGTAGTACTCATAACGATTTTGACCACCTAAAATTGAAGGAACTGCTTGATAAGCGGGACAATTGGATAATGAGCTATGATAATCACCCTGAAATAATTGATTTATATCGTGATTATTTCATTTTTTATCCATCTTGGCAGTACGGAATGACAACAGAGAGAAGCGGTAAATCCAGAGAAATCTTGATTGTATCAAGTCATGTAGTAATTGATATGAGAGACAACTTTCAAGAGGGCTGGACAGATTTTATCAGAGATAACTGCACTTTCCCAAAAGACCATCCTCTTTTACGGATATAAAACATCAACAGATTGAATATTATTATCTATCCAGTCTGTTGATGTATAATAACCATTATCAAAGCCACCACCATCGTAATCAAGTTTAAATTGTTTCTGAATCTTTTTCTTTGCATCAATAGATTCATTTATAGTATTTGCGACAATTAACACCTTGTCGGCCGCAAAGATATGTATATCTATAAAAATATACCAGAAATCATCTCCCCCATCAAATGATAGAGAAAGTCTTTCTATTTCATTTTCAGCGTTTAATATAATTTTTTTCTCTTGAATTGTTAATTTTATTTGATTCCACAAAACAATTTCTTCAATAACTGCATATTTCAAATTACTGTATAAATCTGCTACATTATTTAACTGCTTTTCGGCGTTTTTATCATAATTACCATTCAGCACTAATTTGAAAAAATCATTTTCATAACGCCATCCACCTGTTGAAAGAGTGATTTTGAAAGCCCTTTGTATTTCTTGCGATGCCAAAGGTGGTGCTTCAAAAAGCTTTTTCGTCGCATTTTCTATAAAAAACAGAATATTCTTTTTCAATTCATCAGTATTTACAGCTTTTTTCTTGTTCTTATTGAAATTATCAGAGACAAAAACGGCTGAACGCTCGGTTTTTATATTAATTACATGATTAAAATAATGAGTATGCCTTACATATTCTTTTTGGGATTTAACAACAATGTAGCCATTCTGAATAAAAAGGGTATCAACATCAAAACTATATAAAAGCATAAAAGCTCCAAAAAATCCGGTAATATAACGCTTCACACACAGACTGTTCCACGTAATCTTACCTTTTTTACCCCATATCAATAATTGTGTCAGCCGTTATTTTCATCGCTGACAGATTCCGTTTAATCCTTCATTTCACTTCATTACGGCCTTTCACTTCACGCCAATCTGCTTTATTCCCGCCAATAAAATTCAGGTTTCCCCCAAATTTCCCATGTAAATTCGGCTCCCCCATAATTTTACCATTTCATTTTGTCAGTCATTCACAGAACAGGGCTATTGCCCTTTTGTCATTTGTTTCAGCCCTTCATTTTCGTTGCATTCCGGTAATGCCTTTCTTTGGTTGATTTGTATGCCAATGTCCCTCCTTCAAAGCCCTACACTCCTTGTTTATCCCTTACCCGTTGCCAAGTGAGGGTAAGGGAACTCAATGAGCAAGTAGGGCAAAAACCACGAAGGAGGAACACAAATGAGTGCATACAAATCAACAGATAAAGCAGAAAAAGCCCAATTCGAGGGGTTTCAAGAATCTAACGAGCAAGTTTTGCACAAAGAACTTTACCGCCTTGACCTTCAAATTATTGATTTTCAACGGAAACTTTCAGCCAGCAACATGATGCAGAATATAGCCATTATTGAATTAGCCACCGCCAGAAGTTTCATCGCTAAAGCCCTTAATCACATTCACAACAACTAACAACAAAGGAGCCTGAAAAATGAACGTTTACGAAATTATCACCGCTAAGATTGTTGAAAAATTGGAAGCCGGTTTTATCCCTTGGCACAAGCCGTGGAGCGGCTCCGCAGCCAAGAACGCCCCCAAGAATTTGATTACCGGTAAACAATATAGAGGTGTAAACGTGTTCCTGTTGAGCATGGCTGGTTATGCCTCCCCCTACTTTGCCACATTCAAGCAGGTATCAGAAAAAGGCGGTTTTGTTCGCAAAGGGGAACAGGGACACATGGTCGTTTATTATGGAAATGCAGAGGTTGAGGACAGAGAGACCGGCGACCCAAAGGTGGTACCGTTCCTGAAGTATTACAAAGTTTTCAACATCCAACAATGCGAAGGCTTGACCGTTCCATTCATTGACGAAGATGCAGAAGAGACTATTTTCTCCCCGATTGAGACCGCTCAGGAAATTATTGACAACATGCCACAATGCCCTGACGTTAATTTCGGCGGGAACCGTGCTTATTATTCACCCTCGCTTGATTACGTGCAAATGCCACAGAAAGAGAGCTTTGACACCCCTGACTCTTATTACAATACACTTTTCCACGAGCTGGCACATTCAACCGGACATGCCAACCGCCTTGCACGGAAAGGCGTTATTGAAGCCTCTTATTTCGGAAGCCATGAATACAGCAAAGAGGAATTGGTCGCAGAAATGACCGCAAGCTTCCTGAGTGCAGAAGCAGGGATTGAATCCACCTTTGAAAATTCCGTTGCATACCTCCAGAGCTGGATGCGTGCCCTGAAGAACGACAAAACTATGCTTGTCCGTGCCGCCAGCCTTGCACAGAAAGCCTCCGACTTTATCCTGAGCCGCCAAGCCGCAGCAGTAGCGGAACCGGACAAACTCGCAGCATAGACCAGACCAGCCAGACAGGGGGAGCCACCCTCCCCCTGAAAAGCAATTGTTTACTGGCAAGCATTAATAATATATATTACTGATATTACTGAATAATACTTATTTTTAGATAATACCCAAAAGGACAAACGACCATGAAAATCATAACCATTGGAAACAGTAAAGGCGGAGTAGGAAAGTCAACCCTGACCTGTAATCTTGCAGTAACCGCCGCCAGAGCAGGGAAAAAAGTTGTGATTGTTGATGCAGATATTCAGGGCAGCTCCCTTGCTTTCAGGGAAATCAGGGAACAAGACGACATTGGAGCCGTTTCTATTACAACGCCCACCATTCACAAAGACGTTACCCGACTTGCCGCCGACCTTGTAATTATTGACGCCGGAGGTCGGGACAGTGCAGCGTTCAGGTCGGCAGTTGTTGCCTCGGACTTGTTTATAATTCCCATTCTGCCCAGCCTTTACGATTTCTGGGCAACCAGCGACACCTGCCAGATTCTGGATGAAGCCAGAACATACAAGGATATTCAAGCCCGTTTATTGATTAATCAACTTGTAAGCGGGACGGTTCTGGCACGGGATATTGAACAAGCACTGGCTGAATTTGCCGACAAAGCCGCCCTCATGCAAGCGAGGATACCACGGCAGGAAGTATTCAAGCGTTCCCTTGTAAAAGGGGCAGGCGTTCAGGAGACTGACCCGAAGGGCAAAGCGGCCGCAGCAGTAAAAGCCCTTTATGATGAGATAATAAGTATTATTGGATAATAGGAGTAATACAAATGTTACCTAAGAAGCCAACTGGACAGAAAAAGAATCTTGACGATTTCATAAGCGGAGCCAAGGCAGAACCGGTACCGGCTCCACCAGCAGAAAAAGCACTGGGACGCCGGAGAGCCGCTGACCATGACGACTGGGAACGGCAAACGTTCATTATCCGCAAGAGCCACCACAAGAAGTTGAAAGACCTTGCATATCAAGAGCGGATAACATTAAAAGAGGCTTTGGATAAAGCACTTGCAGCATTCTTGCAGTAATATATATTACTGAATAATACAGAAAAGGAGAAATCAGATGCTATTTTTAATTGAATTTTATACGAACAATCCAGAAAACGGTGAAGGTGGTTATGATATCAATTTTGCATGGGTACACGCAGAAGATAAGCAGACGGCCACTGAAAAACTGAAAAATAATCAAGGGAAACGCTTTGATGAAGTTATTCAGATTACAGAGCAGCCGGAAATTACCCCGCTAACCGGTGATTTTGAATTAAATACAAACCTCTTCATCTTAAATTAATAAAGGAAAATACCATGAAATACGCAGAAAACCTGAAAGCGGAAGGATTGACGGCAGAGAGAGCGGAAAAGATTGCAGAAGCATTTGACGTGCTTCATTCTGCCCTTGCGAAGCTTGATTTTGAAGGTAGAAAGCAGTTTTTTAGCGTTCCATTGGAAACAAGATTTTCCAACTTTTCATCAGTTGAAGGACTTGCAGACGTTACCAGATAATACATATTACTAAGTAATACAGATAAGCCCCTTCTTTTGGGGCTTTTTCTTTTTCGGCCGCATATTGCTACATATCAATATCCGGCAACCAGTCTACCATCATCAGCAACATTCGGGCGTTTCCTATCGGAACGTTCTGGCAGTCTACGACCTAAGCCCTTAAAAGAGGTCTTAGCCCTATCGGGTGCCGGTCACTAACGCAAAGTCAAAGGCGGATAGCTGAATAACAACGGACAATACTGCTTGCTCGTCGTAATTCTGCTATCAAAAACCACGTATATCAATTGTGGACTACCAATTGAAATACAATCAAAAGCACAAAAGGGGTATGCCTTACCCCCTTTGTAATCCCCCGCATTTAACTGCAGACTTGCTTTATTCATTCCTTCTTTCCATCTGCTTCAGTTCACGCCAATTTTTTACATTACAGAAAATAATTTCCGGTTCCCCCAATTTCTATAATTCCAGAAATCGGCTCCCCCTGAAATTACCACCATGTTTTTTCTTTCATTTCAAAAACCGCCCCAAAAACAAGGGGCTTTGTCATTCCTGCCCCTGCTTCCATTCAGTCAATCTTTCGCTGCGTCCAGATACTCAGCTTAGTTTTAGTGTGTGCCATGTGTCCCTCCCCAGTTGGTTCCCGTTACCCCCTTGCCGAGTGAAGGGTAACGGGCAACTCAACAAACAGGGAGGAACACAAAATGAAAAATTCGCACACACATAAAACAGAACACGTTGAGCCGAAGGGTTCAGACAATCTAACAAACAAGGTTTGCAAGGAGACCACGATGACACAGCAATCATTCACCACCACACCGGTTTTTAATATCCAGATGGTCAAAGAGAAGACGGTTTTATACAACGGCAACCGCCTGACCGCCCCAGAACAAGCAGCTGCCGCTTTTTGTGCATTGGTTGGCGACCCTGACCGTGAATATTTTGTAGCCCTTCTTCTGGACGGTAAAAACAAGATTACCGGTATTTATCAGGTATCTCAGGGCAGCTTGAATCAGTCCATTGTACACCCAAGAGAGACCTTTAAAGCCGCTATTTTAGCCAATTCAGCTGCCATTATCCTCGCCCATAATCACCCCTCCGGCGACCTTGCCCCAAGCCGTGAAGATATAGAGATAACCCGCCGCCTGAAAGAGGCAGGGGACTTGCTCGGTATCAGAGTTCTTGACCACATAATAGTTGATACAGAAACCCAGAAATACAACTCATTCAACGAAAGCGGCTTGATTTAAGGAGGATAAACAGATGAGTACACTGGCAGACAAGACAGATAAAGAATTTATTGTTGCAGCATATAAAGCAATTCAACAGATGAATAAAGCCGGTATCGGCGGCATTACCCATGAAGACGACCTCGACTGGTGTTGTGCAAGAAACAGGCTCCTCAGTATCATTCAGTCAAACGGTCATTACATTGATGACAATAACAAGCTCAGAAAAAAAACTACAAAATAACCAAACTTTAAGGAGAAAATGAACATGTTTAATACAACCGATATAGTAGTAAGAGACAACCTCGCCGCCATGATAAGCACATACAACCAAGCCCTTGCAGAAGTTGAAGACGCTTATTCTATTTTGGAACAAGCCCAGAATAAGCTCCGTACAGCCTTTATTGACGGCAAGGGATACAGCTTCAACACAATTGAGCGGAATAATCATGGTGATGTCGGCAAAGCAGCCAGCGATAAAATCAAGGAATCAGTGAAAAAATCTGCATGGACGCACGTAATTGAAAGGATGTCTCTCCGCCGTATGCTATCAATCAAGCGCAGGGACGAGCTGGACAAACAGATTGATAAAGGCGAGTTGCCAGAATTGACAATTGAAAACGTTGTTGCCCTGTTTACCACCAGTGCCGAAAACGTCAACACGTATCTGCAAGAAGCAATTCACGAAGTTTTTGAGTTTCTCCGCCCACACAGAAGCCAACATAAAACAAATACAGAATTTGAACTGGGGAAAAAAGTTGTGCTGACTTGGATGGTTCAGGAAGGATACGGCAAGAAGCCTTTCAGGGTAAATTACCACAGGGACAAGTACCTGACCGCCCTTGATAATGTTTTTGCAATGATTGACGGCAAGCAGCCTGTAAAAACGTATCATGGCGAACTTTACGATGCTATCTGCAACACGGAGGACGGCACGGGAAAAACCCAGTATTTCAAGTTCAGGTGCTACAAGAACGGCAATTTGCATATTGAGTTCCTGCGGCCGGAATTGGTTGAAAAATTGAATGCAGTTGCAGGAGGGAACCGGCTGAAACAGTAATACATATTATCTATATTACTCGGTAACACCAAAGCCCCTGAAAATGGGGCTTTTTCTTGTTCAAAAAATCTGTAAAAATCGCCGCTCCGTGCCAGTCGTGGCGGCAAGGCATATTAACTACTTAAAATCATTGGAATCAATTGAAACTTTGACGGACCTTTTCAGCTTTTTATATGCGACAAATTGTTATTTTTAACCTGTTAATATCATTATGAAACTTTGAGGAAGATTTAGAGCAAGAATCTAACATATTGTAATCATTGTGATACTTTCACCCCCCTTTTTTTACTTCCACAGATACCGAACCTGTTAATATCATTATGATACTTTGACGGACCTTTTAAACAAAAAAGCACCTTTCAGGGAGACCCTGCTCCCCTGAAAGAGTTGAATCAAAGTCAAAAGCTTTTGGCATCGCAAGGAAACAGGGAGGGAAAGTCAGAACCAACACCAGCTCTTTAAAATCAAGGAAACACCACTATATTGATATATCCAGTAATCACCTGAATAAACCGGATACCACAAAAATAGCGTTTTGTCATAAGTATATGATATTGTTTATTTTTCTTGACTTTTAGAATAAATTAATATATAGTGGTTCTGCGATAATCAGAAAGAGATACAAGAAAAAAACATAGGGTTCATAAGGCTTAACGGCCTTATTCTGCCCCGCTTCCTGAGTGAAAATGTATCCCTCTGATTATCGCAAAATCAAGATACAAACTAAGGAAGTGGGGCTTTTTGTTGATAAATCAGACTAACGTCTGTCAGTAAACAATATAAGCAGCGGCCGCAGGCGCAGAAGGCAGGACAACATGAAGAAAGAATTTTTAGGCAACATGCTTAGTGAAGATTATGTTTATCAGGAAGAACCAGAAGAACCAATGATAGTTGTAACAGCATCTGGCATGCCTAAACTTAGAAGCATTAAACAGTTTTTGGCACTACCTTTCTTTTCCCTTAAAAAGAGCGACATGGATGTATTTACTTTCAAGAGTAATGACGGAAAAGAAGTAATTAAAATAGTTCCATCTTTTTATGGCCGTCCAACAGTATATGATAAGGACTTTATCATATACATAATATCTTATATTCAGGAACAGTTGGACAAGGGCATTATTAATGCAACAACACCAAACTGTGCTTTTGTTTTTGATGCGCACGAATTACTTGAAAATATTGGACGCAAACCAACACGCCTGAATAATAAAATAGAAGAAGAGCTGAAAGCCACAGGAGCCAGATTATTTTCTACAATTGAAACCACGGTTGAATTTGGAGGTCATAAAATAGCGACTGGTTGCACTTATATTCAACATTGGACAATAGTTAAAGATAAAAGCACTGGCAAAATATCACTTATATTTAAATTAACAGACTGGATTTATGCATCTATTGTCAAATCTGTTAAACCAGAAATACTGACCCTTGATAAAAACTACTATCAAATTCCAATCGGATTAGAACGCAGAATCTATGAAATACTGCGTCAAAAAATGGGGATATTTTATGCAAATGGCAATAAACCGCTTGCATATTATCAGATAAAGATGAGTGATTTAAAAAAGCTTTGTGGAAGCACATCAGAAGACAAGGAATTTACAAGAAATATTAAAAAAATTATAACAGATAGAAAAAGCGTATTGTTGCATTGGCATATATCAATAAAAAATGGTGTCTTTTACGCTCGCAATCAAAATAGAATCAAAAATGCTAAGACATTAAAAGAACAAGGCGAAATGATACGTCATGCACAATCTGTAAAATAATATATTACATTCAATCAAACAGATTATTAAGCAGGGTATTTACTACCCTGCTTTTTTTGTTATATTTCTAATACCATAATAAATATAAACACAGAACGGCATGATTTAGATAAATGGTTATAATAATTATATTTATCACGCACCCCACTAAACGCCCTGTTTATGCGGGTTCAGAAGCGCCAAACTATAACATACTAAAATCATTATGAAACTTTCACCCACTTTTCTTGCAGATTATATCATATTTGATTATGACGTATATATATGATTTAATTAAATAAATACCCATTTTGGCATTTTGGTTGTCAAGTGAAACTTTCACCCACTTTTTTTATGCTTATTCGTCAATATAATGGACAATTCTCACCCCCCTTACTTAAAGACTTTAAAGAGTATGCAAAAGCGCCAGTTTGCGCGACCTCAGATTTCCTTTTTCCAAAATCAGATTTTTAAAGTCAGAACCAGAACCAAAATCAAAGTCAGAACCAAGACCTTGGGGGGAGCGGGACCGCCCTACCCCCCAATCCCCCCCAGCGGGCGATTTTTTCTCAAACTAAATTCCGAAAAAACGAATTTGTTTGTTCAAAAAACGCAATTTTCCTTTTTTTCTTGTTATATCTGTTGTCATGGGTTCTTTTTTTAAATAATAGGGTTCTTTTTCTAAATAAAAGAATATGGCATCGCAAGGAAAAGGCTTTTTAACATCCAGAAACGGCCTAAATCAGTTTCTACATGTTAATTGTTGTAATCGGGCCGGAGGGTTTAGTAATAAACGGCGTTTCGCCACGCCGGTTATTACATTGCCTTTAGTCCTTTATCTTTTATCTTCAAGTTCCTCTTGCGATGCCAGAGAGATTTTGACTTTGACTCAGCTTTTTCGGGTGAGCAGGGTCTCAACCGAAAAGTGCCTTTAAATAACAGAAAAAGAGGATTAACTAAAAAAAGATATGAGAGGACAACTTGTTTCTCTTGAAAGAAATTCGTTTTTTCGGAATTTATTGAAAGAGGAACCCGCAGGGGGGTTTGGGGGAAGGGCGGTCCCGCTCCCCCAAGGTTTTCCTGATTGATGAAAAAATATCATCAGAGATTAGGATAGCTAAAATCTTAGTTCAATAGCAGCCAGTGCCAACGAGCACTGGCATTAAAGGCTGGCGCTCAAAAATAGCGCCAGCATCATTCGGCGGCGTCAGTTTGCCGCCGCACTTATAAAAAAACAGGCCGTATCAGTCAGCTTTCAGCTTTTCATCTTTAATTCCTTTATCTTTCATCCTTAATTCTTCATCCTTTGATTTTCCAACAAAGAATTTCTGTTTCAGGAACAAAAAGCGAAGCGGTAACAGTTTCTGCTGGCGGAGGTCAATTTTTGGCCGACTGCCTTTAACCCCTCAATATCAGATGACAAAATATTAGCCCCTCAGAAGCCTTTTCAGAAACAAACCTATATCAAGACATACCTAAACTATACTGGCGTTCCCTACGGGCGTTCTGGCGGGTTGCACCCCAAGCCCTGTAAAGAGGTCTTGTTCCATTCGGACGCCGGTCACATAACGCAAAATCAAAGGCACAGGCTGCTATCAGCTTTAAAGTGCAAGCCGAAAGCAGCCAGCCAATCAGAACTGGCTCCATGTATTCTGCTACATGTTATTTCGCTGAACACAACGAGCCTGATAATACCAATAACACAGATAATACAGATAACCGGTGGCAGGAACACCCCTGCCTGTTGCTTGTTTGCCTGCAGTCTTTTCATTTTAGTTCTTCAGTTCACGCCAATCTGCTTTATTCACACCAATATTTTCCGGTTCCCCCAATTTACCGTGTAAATCGGCTCCCCCATAAAATACCTCTTCGTTTTGATATTCATTCACAGACCGCCCTCACGGGCTTTGTCATTCCTTACGTCCTTCCATTTCAGTCCTTTGTCTCACTGCGCTTAAAGCAATTTCCTTGGTTGTAATATGTGCCAAGTTCCTCTCCACCTGTTTTCCTTTTGCGCCTCCGGTCTGGGCGAGAGGCGAAAAGGAAACTCAGGAAACAGGAGGAACACGAAATGACCGCACATATTACAACAACACAGAAAACACAGGCTGAGATGGCTCAAGAAAATCTTGGAAACAAGTTTTCAGAAGGGACTGACACAATGGAAGAATTATTCGGCGCACCGATTTACACGTACACCCGTAAGCAAGCCATCGAGGACGGCGTTCTCGTGGATTTGGGACGGACAGCAAAGGAATTTTACAAGTTTCAGGTATGCGTTACCGCCAGTATCTGGGCGGAAATCATGGCAGCAGCAAAAGCCGGACACGACCTGCGGGGAATTGTTCGGGACGTTCTCTGGATGTCTCAGCGGTTCATTACCAAAAGAATTTCAGAGAGTGAACACTATTTCAAGGTTGAGATTGCAGGTACCACCCACGATTACAAAATCATGGTTCACGGTGGCGATTTTGGGCAACCAGTTATAACTATTCTTCAATTGTCGGAGGACTAAACCAATGCCGGAAATTATCTCATTACTTCACGAAGCGGCCGACGAGATGGAAACATTAAGAAACTTTGCCAAACAAGACCAGTGGGATGCCATAATCAACAGGCTAAGAAATACAGCCAACAACCTGAAATAACTGGACTGTTCACAGAAAAACAGCTACTGACTGCACAAAATACAGGAGATAAACCAAATGCAAAAAATACAAAACACAATTGACGAGCGCATCCTCCCCCTGATTTACAACCACAACCGCTGCCATAGCAGCTTTGCAGCCGAACAGATACAGAAAGTTGTTGACGTTCTACAGGACGCTGAACGTTGCCAGAAATGGGGAGAGCAGGAGTTTTGCCTGTCTAACCTTTCCATAATCAGGAAGCAAATAACCAGCTTGATAGAGGTAATCACCCCTTTCAACGAGCCATTCAGAGCCGCCCTGCTTGCCGTTTACAGTGAGGTTGACGACAAAATCTGCGAGGTTGTGGACAGCCTGAAAGGAGCTAAATAGCCATGAAAGCCCTTGAGAACATTAACACCTTTTATCATACGAGAATGGAAAACAAATCTATCTATTTTGACGCAAAAATCCAAGAAATCCGGCTCGCCCTGTTGAACGCACGGGACTGCCAGAAGGCAGGGGATACAGAATGGTTTACTATCAATAGCATGATTGCCCTGAAGCTCACGGAAGACCTGATGGTGTTTTGCCTCAAAGGAAGCGCACCCTATAAGTTTTTAAAAGCTTTGTATTTTCAAATCATGGAGGAAAACTAGCCATGAACAAAACCGCCATAATTGAAAAGATTGCAAAGGACTTTTTGCATGTAGAAACCCTGCAAACCCGCAATTCAGACAGCCTAGATTTCCATGATATCGGGGTCGGTTGTTTGTCTGACGCATTAAATGCAGCTTTTGACGCAGGGATTCAGCACCATAAACAGGAGCAGCGCATCAAAGAAGCGGCCGCAACGGTTGAAAATGTAGTCTGGCAAACAATAGCAAAATCATTTCCAGAAATCACAACAGGTGATTACCCGCCAGATATGGCTGGAGAGCTTGAACGTATGCTTTATCACCACACCAAGCTCTGGGTTGAGTACAACCAATCAGCGGAATAACAAGCAACGGTATTACCCAGTAACCTGTATTACTGGGTAATACAAAAAGGAGCCAGCACCATGAAAGCAATCATATCAGTTCCAGAAATCCTGACCGCAATCAACGGAACCGAAGCAGGAGAAGCCCTATACAATAATAAAGGTGGGGAGCTTTGCGGCTTTGTTTGTTCAGAAAACAACGTATTTACAGATATTCAGGAGGCAAAAGAGCTTTTAACTGACTTCATGCTGAACGATTGTGAAATGAGAACAGATGGTAAATTTCAAGAAGTTTATGGAGATGCAGGCATATTTAAAGGTTTTACATACACAATAATGGACTAAAAAATATTTTTAATCAGGTCTTTAATTTTTTCCGGCATTTTGACCTATATAAATAATAGGAAAGCCAGAAAAAGGAGGATTAAACCATGTATATCAATCTCAAATCATTATCAAAGTTCGTAAACACCAAGAAGGATATCCTTGTTTTGCCGGAAATTGCAGAGCTTCTGAAGAAAGAGAAAGACATTGACGGCGCAGTATTAACTATCCTTCTATCATTTTTGTATGAAGGTAAAAGAATAATCAACCATGAGGCTCAACAGTTTTTTTACATCGATGTACATAATAAGCACCATATTTTCAGATGGAAGGAAACAGAGGAGGCATATTTAATTGATATTCCCCCAGATGACGAAATAATTTAATTCAGGTCTTTAATTTTTCCTGTCGTTTTAACCTATATATAGATGTAGGCAAAATATATATGGAGGAAAACGAAATGAAAGCAATTGCAGCAGGTTTGATAATGATTATGGCAGCAGCAACAGCAGCACAAGCAGCAGAAGTAACTGGAGTTGCAGAAATTGGTAAAAAGTATGGTCTTATCTCAGTCATTCAACCAGATAAGACCGTGAAGGTCTGCTACAAAGCCAAAGATGTTAATTACAAAATGGGTGATTTAATCAAAGCAGAATATGTAAATGATGAAAACGGCGTCTGCACAATCAACAAAGTGCAAACTTTGGAAGCAAAAGGCAATGACAAGCCTCAAATCAAATTGCCTTTAACAGACGAAACCTCGGTGTCAGTTGCAGAATTTTTGCAGCATGTAGGCAACAACACTGCACTAATTCTGGATATCCGAGAGGAAGACGAATTTAAAGCAGGACATATACCAACGGCAGTTAATGTGCCTATGCCTTCAATCATGCCTGCCCATGATTTTGTCCAGAAAGAGGCAAACGGCCGCTTGATTATCATGCAGTGCAATACTTCAGTTCGTGCAGAACTGGCTGCTTATATGTACCAGAAAGCCGGAATCAACGCAAAATTCATCAGGGGTGAAGTCGTTTTTAACAAGGACGGCTGGAAGGTTCAGGAAAAGCAGAAGAAGTAAAAAAAATCACAACCACTTTTTCGTGGTTGTTTTATCCCGTTAGCCCCAATAGGCACAAGGGCGTCACCCCTTCAAGGTGAAAACGTTGGTTCAAGTCCAGCACGGGATGCACAAGGAGGACAGAACAAATGAAGAAAATAACCTATTCAATAATTTCACTTGCGATGCAGATGTTTCTTTTTGTTGGTTTGGTTTTTGCCGTTGAGCCGCTAAATGCAGATGTTGAAAAAATGGCGGTTGAATATCAAAAAGCAGGCTTTCCAGCAGAAGGATTACAACCACAAATTGAGATGTGGAACACAGCTGTAAGCACCGGAGCAGTTGAACGGAATCATTACTCAAATGAAACCTCTTATAATTCAGTTTTTATGTATCCCAAAGGCGATAGAACACACTTTTTTACAAGTATTGTTAAAGATTCAAAGGTTTCAGGTTTTTCAACACTGATAACTGTTGTTGATAACAACTGTGCTGATTATGCAAAAACACTAGGTAAAAATGTCAAATTCAGAATCTTATCACAAAAAGAAGGCAGTATCCTGATGGCACCAGAAGGCGACAAAGACAGAATCATTTTTAGTTTTGTAAGTTTAATTCCACTATCAGAAAAAACATGTATAGCCGTTAAAAATCAACCTCTATCAATTCAATAACAAAAGGAGAATTTGCGTATGAACAAGATAAAAGACTTCTTCAAAAAGCCAAAAGTAGTTTTAGTTCTATTTGTTATTTTTTATCACTGGATTAGTCTATTGGCAGCACACAGTAAGACAAAATATTTATTTCATTACCGAGCATCAAGATACAGTTTCTGACAGCAAAAATTCAGCAGATTAAAAGGAGAGAGAAGATGAAGAACGTTAAAATTGCCATAGGATTGATTATTTTTGCCGTAATTCTTGGATTTGCATATCAGTCTCACAAAGAAGGAAGTGAGCAGATGCATAAAGCAGTAGCAGAGGGCAAGCTGTAATGTTTTATAGACCAGTAAGCAGCGGAGGGGGGTTATTTAAGCTTATTTTAGCCCTCCTGCTGGCTTATTTTGTCTACAAATATGCAGTTAATTACCTGAATGATTACAAAATAAATAGTATTCCACCACCAGCAAAAACAGTAGCAACTGAAACAATTAAACAGATTAATAAAAGTATTACCCCAACATATTCAAAACCAACATCAAGAAAAGAGAATAAACCGAAAACACCGAAGGAAATTCAAGAGGCTCAGGGAGTACCAATTGAATATATGGTACGGCCGCAGGTTGCAAATATTACAGATTACTACCCAGATGCAGACCCAGAAACTTTAAAGCCGGAGAATTACAAATAATGGACTTACACAACCCTGAGTGCTGCACCATCATTTGCGGATATATAACAAAATATAGAGAATTAGGACTTAGATTAAAGGAATTAAGGCAATTAAAAGCAGAAGGTACAGCAAGCTTTGAACATGTAATTGAATTAACACATCTTATAAGAGAGAGGACTGAATTAAAAGCAAAAGTAGAAAACATTATCTGGGCTGAATAATTTGATTCAGCCTTTAATTTTTCCTGTCGTTTTCACCTATATATATACATAGGAAAAAAACACAGGAGAAAATTTGAATGACAAAAGCAGAGAATGAAAAGAATCATACAATACGGCGTTTATCTGAACGATTTAATATCAATGTATCAGAGGAAGAATACAATCGCCTTAGAAACGCTATCAAGCACATTAACAGCAAACATTATGAAGATATTGAAGTAAGTATTCTGGGGGCAATATCTACAACCAAAACTTTCTTTAAAATCAATTACAAAGGAATCAGGTTTACAGCACTTTACAGTAACAGACGCCACACCATCGTAACCGTTTTGACAGAAGAGATGGAAATAAAAAACTTAAAAGGAGCACAAAGATGAGAAATGTAATTTTAATGTTTGTAGCGGTTGCAATATTGTCAGGGTGCGCTACATTAACAACTTCTGAGAAAGAGCAGTATCAAAAAGATAAAAGCAGATATCTGGAACAAAATAAAAAATGGTTCAGTTGCACCGGCAAATGGTGCTAATTCAGAAAGGAAAAAATCAATGAAGAGACTAATTACAGCATTACTTTTAACAGTAGTAGCGGCAGTTCCTGCGTTTGCAAAAGAGCCAATGAATATGCAAAATTGCCGGAACACTGAAGGATTGACTACAACTAAAACAAGTGAAACATTTGGACGACCTGACAAATATATGGATTACAGCATTCAGTATTACAACGATGATGTTTATGCAGAATTAAATAAGAAAGCAATATCAATAACACATGCTATTTGTATTCCTCTTAAACCAGAACAACAGGTAAAAGCTTTTCCAGTGCCAATTAAACCTCTTCCTGCTTCAGAAGTTGAAGCAGTAAAAAAATCACTTCCTGAAATTAGTAAACTTGCAGAAGCTGTAAATAAAGGAATGAATAACGAAAGAGCTTTTAAATATTTTAAGGCTTTTGTTGCAACGCTGCCAGATAAAAGTTTTTTAGCAACAAAAGACTATTACACATTGCCTAGATTCTACATGCAGTCAGTAAAAGAGGCACTTTCAGAAGCAGGATATACTCTTAATCAGACAGGCGAAACAACACTGGTAGCAACTAAATACGGTTTTAACTTCAATCTGTATATACCTTCTAAGGCTGGTCAAAATCATGCAAGTAGAACTGCAAAACTTGAATCAATCGTAATCGGCGGGAAAACATATTTTATAACCGTTAAAGAGCAGCTGGAAAACGGTAAAGCCTATGAAGCATACGTTGCAACACAGAAAATTATTGCAACTAATGATATCGGAAAAGGCGAAAGAATGGATTTATTAGCTAATTATAGAGAGTATGGACTGAGTTTTCAGCATAATATTGGAAAAGGCAAAGTTCTTCTGATTCATAATAATGACGGAATTGCAGACATTAAGGAGTAAGCAGCCATGAAATATTTAATTCTATTACTTTCAATAATGATGTTTTCGGGATGTGCAGGAATATCTAGTAATACTGCATTTGATAAAGCACAAGAGGATTTTAGAGCAAACAGAATAAACTTGTTTACCGCAAATAAACAAGCATTTCAGCAGATTCATTCAGATATAAAGCACGTTGAAGAAGTTGGAATGATAGTCGTTTCAGAAGCACTTTATTTAATTGATAATAGCAAAGTTAAAGACCCATATAAATTAATTGCCGATAAAGTAGCAGTAACTGGATTATCGTTTCAGGTCGTTAAAGAAACAAATTCAGAATTAGATTATTTTATCGGTAAAAACGGGCTTAATTACATTTTTAGCACAGGCTTAACAGACAAAAAGCCGAAGTTCACCGGCTACATCTTAAGTTCTGATTTAAAAACCGGTTATCAATTCGGTGCAACTACCAGTTGGAAGCATCAGAAATACATAAACGCTGTAACAGTGCAGCCTTACAACACTTATGATGCACAGTACGGAGCAACAGGGCTGGTTGCTAAAAGTGCATTGTCACTGCCTCCAACAGTTTCAGACGTTCAGGCGGCAATCAACAAAAAAGCTTTTAATTTTGAAGATTTTTACCGCCTTGAAGGTAATAAAACACGTTTTAGTCTGTCAGTCTGGCAAGGTCCGTCATGGGGCGATATGGCAGATAATCAAGATATGGAATTTGTCGGAACCCGCCGCCCTAAAACCAAATCTGACGTAGAAAGTATCCTGCAAAAAGCAAAAAACAGCATGATGGAAAACGGTAAGAGGTACTAACCATGTACAAAACAATAATATCAACAATAGCTATTATCGGTATTACCAGTATTACCGCTCATGCAGGTTTTTTTGATAATCGTACAGGAGCTGTACAGGAGGAACGGGACGCCTCTGGACGTAATGCATCAGCAACATATTATCAAAGGCTCCACCATACTCAAGAAGAGATTAACGATAATATCCTAAAGGCACAAAGGGACTGTTCCCCTAAATATCAGATGGTTGACCGGCGCACCGGACAGGCGCTCCCAACCAGCGGCTTTGCCTATCAGTATCAGCAGCAATGTCTTGACCAAGTTGGCGGTTCAGTTGGAATGAAATTGGATATGTCAGGCGGTGGTACAGTCAATAACGGCGGCATTCAGAATGGCATTATTCAAGGATACCGCTTAATATCGTATATGTTTCATAATCAAAAAGGGCAGCAGGTAACAGTTTCAAAAAATGACCGTGAAAGTTTCATGCTCAGAATGGGTACTGAAGCCAGCAGTTCAGGATATGCCTCATTCCTTCTTTATAAAAATGGCATGGGAACAGTTAATGACTTACGTATCCCGATAGTAAGCACCGGCCGCAACATGCCTATGATTCAGCAAACCCTGAACGTCAATACCCTGCCAAAGATGGCAGAGCAGTTTTATAACGATGTAGTGAGTAAAAGGGGTATGGCTTTTCATTATTACATGGGAGAGCTTCTGGTAAACCCAGATATCAGAAATGAGTTTATGGATTACCTCGCTTCATTGTCACCCGCAAAACCAGCGGTAAAACAGGATGTAAAGAAGAAGTATAGTAAAAAATAGATACCAGCCTGATTAACAAAGGAGTTTAGCACAATACATTAGTTCTATTTTTTATTTAATATTCTTTTGCAGGGGACAAGTATTTAAATACTTGTCCCTTTTTTTATTTTTTTCACTTTGTTCTTTAATTTTTTTCTGCGTTTTCACCTATATATATGTAAGCAAATTTTTTTAAGAAAAAGAAAGGACTAAGAATGAAATTAACAGAAAATATAAATGAAGTTTTAGCAGAGTTGCTGAATCAAAACCTTTTAACACCAAGATATATTATTGCAGCAGGATACAACAATAATGAAATGTTGATGAATCATGTTGAAGAACATGCAACATCAGAAAACATGTTTTTGTACAGTTGGGGTTACGGTTCACAATTCGTTTTATCATTTCATCACAACAGATTGTTTAAACTGATTCAGCAAATGGATATTAAGCACAAAGAGGAAACATACAATGCAATGATAAACAGAGTTGTTGATTATATCAACAATCCAGCACATGCAGCAGGCGTAGCAGCGGCACATTTAGCAAATTTAACCATTGAGAGCTACAGAGAGTATGCAAAGGAAAACGAATTACCACCGATTCATACAGCTTCAATCAGAGATAACGGCCAGATAATTACTATTGTTCACGGATAACCAACCAAAACAAAGGAGAAAAACCAATGAAAAAGGCAATTTTAACAGCAGCAGTATTTTTGATGATGGCAGTACCGGCAATGGCTGACACAATCAAAGGCTATGTCTGGGTCAATGTAACCGACAGTCAGGCTTTGACAATTAAGACTGAGAAGGGACTTACAGTGGTACGTTATCTGCCAAGCAAAACCTGTACTCCGGTCTTTTATCGCCCAAATGATGAAGTAAAAATTGATTATCACTTTGATGAAAAAACAAAATCAAATGTTGCAGACAGCATTAATATTGTTGTGGAAGCTACAGATTTCAGACGAGTTAAACCAATTGATACAATTGAGAAAGAGGACTTTTTGAAAATTGCAGAAAAAGGCACTGCCCTCCTGCTTGATGTTCGTGGTGTACCCCGCTTCAAAGAGGGAGCCTTCAAGGGAGCAAAGAATATCCCTTTCTGGTCTTTAGAGCATCGTCTGGCAGAACTGCCAAAAGATAAGCAGATAGTCATTTACTGCGCTTCCGGCAAGATGAGCCGTGTAGCTGCCGACATCCTGAAGGAAAAAGGCTTTACAAACGTTAAATTCCTGAGAATGCCGGTAATTTCAGACAAAACAACAGGCGGAGCAACCATCGTTGAGGGCGTTAAAGTTAAGTGTGGATAATAAGAGACAGCAACTGGCGGCTGTAAATAGCGGCCGCCAGATTTGCATTACAGACAACCAACAACTAAAAGAAAAGGAGAATAAGACAATGGAAAAGCAAAATATAGATGAGTCTCTAAACAAAATAGCAAAAGAAATATCAGTTCTATTTGGTGATATCACTTACATCGCAACGCAAAAATGTGTATGCGGCGGAGGTACAATAAAAGAAGGCTCAACAAGAGAAATAGAAATAACAGAAAAACTTGTATTACCATCAGAAATCAAACAGATTATTAATGATTACATTCAAAAAAAGATTTCAGCTCTTAAAATATAACCATAACAAAGGAGAAAAAACAATGGAAAAGCAATTTAAACTGAGTGATGCAGCAGGTGGATTATTAATTACAGGTGACTCAGCTACTGGAAAAACAGTAGCTACAAGACAAATTGTAGCAGATGCAAAAAATTGCAATTTGATAATTGCAGCAAAACCATCCTGCTACGAAGGTCATGAAGTATTAACTGAAGCAAGTGAATTGATTTCAGCACTTGAAAATGTTGGTGATAACAAAACATTGATTGTTATTGATGGCATTTTATACATGTTTGGTAGCGATGCAGAAAAAGTGCTGAAAATGGTAAAAAAATTATCAGAAAAAGATAATGTATTTGTTGTTTTTACCAATTCTTTTAATGATTATCTCGTTCCATTCAACAATGTTTTGCTTCTGAGACAATCACATTCAACCATTTTATCAAAGATTTTAGCTACTTTTACAGGTATCAGACTTGATACTTTAAAGCAATTTACCGGATATTTTAACAGCACTTTTGTCTCTTTCAAATTCGCATAATCAGCCTGACGAGTAACAAGAGACAGCAACTGGCGGCTGTAAATAGCGGCCGCCAGATTTGCATTACAGTCAACCAACAACCAACTAAACAGAAAAGGAAAAAAAACAATGGAAAAGCAATCTGGTAATCAAGACCCATTTTGGATTGATGCAGCAAGAGCTGTTTTTGCGGCATTCTTAAATTATTGTGTTGTGTCAGGCAAACGAACAAATGCGGATTTGCGGGAGGTCGTTTGCATGACTCAAAAAGATATTTTGGAGCAAGTTGCGCCATGCCACGGCAGTGAGGAAATTCTCAAATACTACTCAGATGCAAAACTAGCAAGCAACGTTTCCGCCGTTTTGCATAATCAGCTTTACAACTAAAAACAATAGAATCAGCTTACCTGACGAGGCTTAAATAGCCGAAACATGCAGAGTTTCAATACTCTGTATGTCGTAAGCAAAACCAGCAGAAAGGAGCTTACAGATGAAAACAGTAATATCGGTAATATCAGTAATACTAATAATAAGTATTACCGCCTTGCCGTCATTTGCCAACAGCAGAATTTTGAGCACTTGGACAGAACTAGGCTGGTCTCCCGTTGATAAGCATTCATCCGCAGGAATCGGCGTCAGATATGACTGCCTCGGCTTAATTGTTTCAGGCGGAGGCGATACGAGAGAAGGCTATAATTCGGGTTGGAACGTAGATTTTTCAACATTCCTGCCAGCAATTACAAACAAATATATCAGTGTCCTGCCATACGGACAGGTCGGTACCAAGATTGCCTATAACGAACAGCAGGACAAAACCAATGGCTTTTTATCATATGGTGCAGGCGTTCAGATTACAGATGGCAGATACACTATTAATACCGGTTGGAATAACTATAGAGGCATTGTTTTTGGATTTGGACTTACATTTTAACGGCAGCAACTGCCAAAAATAAAGGAGGATTCACCAATGAAAAAGGGAATAGCATTACTTATATCGGTTTTTGCTTTAACAGGCTGTGCAATCATTGATAACGGCGTCAAAAACGCAAAAACCATCAACCCTGAAATTTGTGCAGGACTTGAAACACAGACAGTTGATGAAGTCAGAGACAGACTCGGAAACCCTACCGGATTCAAAAAGCTTGATGATAAAACAATCGTCAGAACCTATTCCAGCGGTTATTTTGTTGGAACAATCACATTTGTAAACGACAGGGTTTCAAACGCTGATTGTAAAACTGAATATAGAAAAGATTTCAGAATCTTTTAAAAAGGTAATTAAATCATGCAATTTACCAACATAACCACATACCTGCAAAAACCACCATATTTCTATGTTTGCAATGATTTTTTACAGGCAATTAACAGATATTCTGAATTAAAAGGGCTTATTGCAGGCTTTTTATTCATTGAATTACAGAAAAAGCAGAATAAAAAGCAACTGGTTATACTATTAAATGTGACAACACATGCAGCAGTTGACTACAAAATCGTTGATGGCAATTACTATTTCAAATTGCATGATATCCTTTTACACAATTAATTGTCAGGCAGCAGACATATTGTATTTTTCAAAGCCTGTTGCTTCACATGTAAACAGGCTTTTCTTTTTCAGCTTCAATCATTTTCAGCTTTTCAATCGTTGCCATCACCTCAGCATACCGTTTAGGGTCTGACTTCTTAATATCCTTTGCAGACTTCAACAATATTTTTATCAACGCCTGATTATCCCGCCCCTCTTCATTCAATACCCGATTCACTATTTCAGGATAATATTTATCCGATTTGTCTGAGCCTATCAGACGCCTTTTTAGGCGACGACAGGCAATAGCAGTAGTCCCTGTCCCTAAAAATGGGTCACAGACCAAATCTCCTTCTTTCGAGTGTACCCTGAGCAGGGAAGTAATTAATTTTACCGGTTTTTGTGTCTCATGTAGCTTTTCACCATCAGCATCCTTGATTATTTCAGTGCAGTGGATTACGGCAGTGCTTAAAACATTGGTTCTTTTGCTTGTATTTACATCTAGGTTAATCAGTTCAGGCTGGAAACAAACATGATTTTTAACAAATTTAGCATCCCTACTTTTTACCCCTGTTAGTCCCTTTACATACCAAATGATTAATTCAGTGGAACGATTATATTTATACATCGTAACCGTTCCATCTTTCCGCTGGTTCCGGCTCGATGGATTCTTTTTGTTCCAAATCAATAATTGATATTTTTCAAATCCTTTAATTTTACAGGATAGGTATTCACCAAGAATTACATCAGAGCAGAAAACCAGAGCAGACCCACCCGGCCGCAGGATTCTATTAAATTCCCGCAGAAAAACGGCAGGACGAAAATTCTTGTCCCAGTCATCAACATCAGTATTGTAAGGCGGGTCGGTCAAAATTAAATCTACAGTTTCATCCTTAATCTCTTTCAGCATATCCTGAGCAGCACCAAATACAATATTCTGCCCTTCTTCAATCTGATGTTGATGATAAGGGTCGTCAAAAGTCTTATAATCTATGTATCCAGTGCCTTTTTTCTTATATTTATTGTACTTCAATACCTTGTTTTTACCAATTTTAGCAACAGTTGTAGCACTTGCATCAGTATCTCTGATACCCGCCAGCTTACAAGCTTCAGTCAGTGTCAAAGTTCCTTTTTCAATCCTATCAATCAGTTCCAGTATTTCCATTTCAAACGATTTATCAATCAAACGCTTTGCCCAGTTAACCATCGTTCTGCTTACACCAAGGGCTTTTGCCGTTTCAGTCTGGGTAATCCTGCCAGCTTCTTTTTTATGTATTCTACCTCTTCCAGCGTTAGCAATCCTTGCAACCATAATTGCACGCTGGCTGGCATTAAAACCCCGTGTATCAAGCGTACCTACCAGCTTTTCAAGTTGCTCTTTATCTATATTGAGTAAGTCCATTTTTTCCCTTACCACACGTTGATTTCAGTAAATTGTCCACCAGCAAACAATTGCCAAACTAGCTCACAAACTTGATTAAAAGTCAACAATTATTTTCTTGACAAGTGGCACGATATATGCTATTATTCAATAACAATTGAAATTAAACAGTTTTCAAGGATTTTTGAAGGGGGTACGAGTACAAATGCAATAACTTCATTCTATTTATTCAAAGAAAATGCAAAAAAAATACAGATTAATGCAAAAAAATATTAAACCAAAAGTGAACGAAGAAGGAAAAGGCACTGAACGACAAGAGAAAGGCACTTTTCAGGGGAGACAGGTGGAACGCTCCCCCGAAAAAGTTGAATCAAAGTCAAAACATTTGGGCATCGCAAGGAAAACTTATCACATGTAAATCACACACCATAATAGCCATAAAAGAAGCATAGCACATACAATTGACGCCGCTGCCGCAGAACGAAGGCAGGGCAACACAGAGAGAAGGCTAACCTATGACCCACCCGAACACCCCTCTCCTGCAACAAACAATCAACCGACCAAAAAGCAGTAAAAGCAGCATCGCAAGCGGAAGCGAAATCATAAAAAGAAACGAGTCTTGAACAAGAAATTTAAAGGCAGGGCAAAAAAGACAAATCAGGCGGTTGGTAACGCCTTATTTATCTTTTCAGCCCCCAGACCAAGAACCAAAACCAGAACCAAACCTGCGGCCAAAATCAAAACACACATGTAAATCTGGCATCGCAAGGGAAAAGAAGGGAGGCAACGGCAACACCAAGGACGTTCTTTGACAACTTAATATCAACTAGCCCACCAGTTCCACCAGTTCCGGCCGCTTAATCAATACAATTTCAATCAATCAATCTTACTTCAACTTGATTTGTATACAGATAAAGGCCGCAACGATTGAACTAATCAATAAACCATAACGTCAATCTTCTGGCACTGACTTTAATAATTATGGCTACAAAATATCATTCAATTGAATATTTGCAATAATGCTTGAAATCATAATTCACCGCTAAATTGAACAATCCTGAATTAACAACACCATAATTATATTCAATGACAGGGGCTTGACGTGGACTGTCAATATTCTTGCGCTTGTTGTTTGAAATTGATGAAGAAAGGGAGGGAAGAAAAGGCCGTAAAAAGATTTAAGAATAAAAGATAATCAATATTTCATTGCGATGCCAATTTTAGTTTTGAATTAACTAAAAACGAAATTGTCACCACAATATGACAGTAATTGATAGTTGACTGATTATATCATTATCATTCGTTTTACACCATTATATTGAACAATTCTTGATTTTACATTTTCAAGCACTGATTAAAATATAACAAAAGTACAAATATTTTTTGTCAGCATTGAATAATCAAAAATAACATAAATCAGACTACTTGATTTATTCACCGCTATAATGAACTAAAAACGATATTAGATAAAATATAATAGAGTTGGCACAGTAAATGCTATATATACAATAAGAAGAGAGAGAACAGATACTTAATAACAAACAAAAAAAGAAAGAAGAGGAATAAAACAATGAAAAAAATAATCAATGGCAAAACGTATAACACAGAAACAGCAACATTTATTGCAGAATATGATAATGGATTAAATTTTACCGACTTTAATTATGTTGAAGAAACACTGTACCAAACTCAAAAGGGTAATTTTTTCCTTCAATATTTCGGAGGCAGTATGAGCCATTACGGAAAGCACGTTGGAGGCAATGGATATGCTATGCGCGGTTTGCTCCCATTTACCGATAGCGAAGCGGCAGAATGGCTCGAAGAAAATGGATTTGCTGATGAATATGAAGAATATTTTGGAGCAGAAGAGGCTTAATAAAATAACCAGCAGAAACAGACAATAAAAGGCAGGGGGGAGACAGGCTCCCCCCCCTGAAAGGAAAAAGAAAATGCAGCTTACATATAATAATAATCAGTTTGTATGCGTATCAAAGATTGAAGAGAAAGACATTCCTAAAAATGCAGGTTTCCGCTGGAACCCAGATAACAAATTTTGGGCTACTACAAATATTGATATAGCAATTAAATTGAATGTTTATGCAGATGATACAGCAAAGATGGAATTAGAGCGTTTACTCGCCAAGCAAAAGGCAAAAATTGAAGCTTCACGCCTCACAGATATCAATATTGATTTTCCAGTTCCTGAAGATTTGAAATATCTGGGATACCAAAAAGCCGGAATTGCTTATGCAATTGATAAAAATGCCACACTTTTGGCCGACGAGATGGGACTTGGAAAAACAATTCAAGCGATTGGTGTAATCAATGCAAAAGAAGATATCAAAAAAGTGATTATTGTATGTCCAGCATCACTCAAAATCAATTGGCAGCGTGAGCTTGAAAAATGGCTTGTTAAGCCCCTGACAGTCGGTATTGCAGGTAAAAAGTTTCCTGAAGCAGATATTATTATAATTAATTACGATATTTTAAAAAAATATCAAGCAAACCTTGAAAAGCAAAACTGGGATTTGATTGTAATGGATGAAGCGCATTACGTTAAAAATAGTAAGGCTGCACGTTCAAAAGTTGCAAAAGAAATCGCTGAAAAAGCTAAAAACAAAATTTTAATTACAGGTACTCCAATTGCCAACCGTCCTGCAGAGTTGTGGCACCTCTTACATATTCTAAATCCGCAGAAATGGGATAATTTCTTCAATTTTGCGAAGCGTTATTGTGATGCAGAACGTACAAGCTATGGATGGGATTTTTCAGGAGCAAGCAATTTGAAGGAACTTCAAAACTTGCTGCGTGAAAATGTAATGGTTCGCCGCCTTAAAAAAGATGTGCTTACAGAGCTTCCAGCAAAACGCCGTCAAATTATAACAATTGAAGCAGATAAAGAAGCACAGCAGTTGATTAAACAACAAACAAGCCAACTTGACGCATTAAAAGAGTTGGGAAAAGAAAGAAAAGCTCTGACAAAACAAAAATCAACAATGTCAGAGGAAGAATACAGGAATGCAGTCAGAGCACTTAACGCACGTTCGGCCGCTACAATTGGTGAAATAGCAGTATTTAGCAAAAGTCCCTGCAGTTGTAGAACATTGCGTAGCAGCGCTTGAAGAGACAAATAAAATCGTTGTATTTGCACACCATAAGGACGTTATCGCAGAAATTAAGGCAGGATTGAGCGAGTATAAACCAGTCTGCATTACTGGTGATATGTCAACAGATGAACGTCAGCAAGCAGTTGACAACTTCCAAAATAACGATAATTGCCGTGTTTTTATCGGTTCAATTACGGCCGCAGGCGTTGGAATTACACTTACCGCAGCCTCAACCGTTATTTTTGCAGAGCTTGACTGGGTTCCGGGCAATCTTACACAAGCTGAGGACCGCTGCCACAGAATCGGACAGCATGACAGCGTATTAGTTCAGCACATAATTTATGAAAACAGTGTTGATGCATATCTGGCTCAGAAAATTGTAGCAAAACAAGACATTATCGAACAGGTAGTTGATATGGAAGAAGATGTTTTGAATGTATTGGAATAATCGTAATGTCTGTCAGCAGACAATAAAAACAAGGCAACCCCCCTGCACCGCTTCTTCTTTGAGGCACCGCAGGAAGTAGGAGCCGACAGATACCAAGCCTGATTAACAAAGGCGTTCAAAACAAACCAACAAACAAACAAAAGAAAGGGAAAGAAAATGGAAACGACTGAAAAGAAATTTAATGAAGAAGACTATGATAAATATGGACATGATAAAAATGGTATCCACAAAGATACTGGAACTAAGTACGACCCAGACGGATATGACGCAGAGGGTTATGATGAAGACGGCTATGACGCAGACGGCTATGATGAGGACGGCTACGATAAAGACGGATTAGATGAGGATGGATACGATAGAGATGGATATGATGAGGAGGGCTGGACGAGAGAAGATAATGAAGCAGAAGAAAAATTTATAGAGGAAATTTTAGACGGTGAGCGGTTAATCACCCCCGGTATCTGGCTGAGTAATATAATTGTATATGTTTATAAAACAGAAAAAGGCGAATATTGGCTCCTTAAAGTTGACGACCAAGAGCTTGATAACGGTGGTGTCAGAGCATATGGGTATAAAGAAATTACAAAAAAAGATGTTGAAGAAATAAGAAGAAAAACTCGTAAATATAATTATGGGGAGCGTGATTTTGCAGAATTTATGATTGAATATTTTGACGATAAATAATCAATACCTGCCTGATTAACAAAGGCGTTCAGTAATAATTTAATACTTGTTAACCATTTCAAGTCAATAAAACACAAAAAAGGGGCATATAAGCCCCCTTTTTTTTATCTAATCGCAATATTTACCACCAAAAAGGACGCAAAAGGCATTAAAATCTTTTTTGGCATCGCAAGGAAAATCAATCAATCAAATCAAATCAGAAATCATCATCATCCAGATAATCAGGCACTCCATCACCATCTAAATCACAATTAAAATTATCTCCATATAAACCATGACCACAATGATTTTGTTGTATACAATCGGTTTGGCCGCATGAAGTTGAAGTTGAATCTATATCATCAAGATATACATCCTGATACCAGAAACAGGACAGATTATTAATACAGATTCCACAGTTATAATCACAGTTCGGGTAATAAGTATTATTGATATTACCGGTATTTCCGCCGTTAAACTGGCATTTCTGGTTGAAATTGAGATGAGAAAGGGAAGAATTGGCCGACAAAAGACTTTGATTGAAACCACTATCCATTTTCCCTTGCGAGGCTAAATCTTTTGATTTCGTTATTATCTTAAATACTACAATAGACAAACATACCAGCTTATACAGCAGATACCCTCCAGATAATCCAAGAAACCCATATATCAGTATCTCAAAAAATAACATGTAAAAAACATTAGCTCTGTAAGTAACTGATTACAACAATATTTTTTATAAAATTGTCACTCCAGACTGACATTATTTAACAATTGACTGATTATATCATGCCAATTCATTTTCAATCATTATATTGAACAATCCTTCATTGCCACTTCCTTTAAATAATACAAAATCAAATAAATTACACTGAAAATAATTGTCAGTATATTGAATAATCAAAAATAACATAAACTATAAATCTTATTTATTCACCGCTATAATGATATAAAATTGATTAAGTATAAAATATAATAGAGTTGGCATACTATGTGCTATAAATAATATAGAAAGAAAGAACAAACAACAAAGGAGAATGAGAAAATGAATATACTAATAATGACAATATCAATAATAATTATGGCAATTGGAATCTATGTAGCTGACAGAATGGAAAAGAAAGTAGAAGACAATCACAAGAAGAATGGAGGGAAATAAAATGGAAGCGATAGCACTAATAGGATTAGCAGGAATGATTGTGATTGATAAAGAGAAAGCGGCCGCAGGAAGTTTTGCAGGACTTATTTACAACTTGTTCTTCAAAAAGAACTAAAAGCAGGAGGCACGACATGTTCAGATTAATCTTAATATCATTTATAGCTTATGCAGTTTATGCACAAGCTCATACAATCTACAACAAAGCAGCAGATAAACTACATGAAGCAAAAGCTTCTGCAGCCAATATCACAGACAGAGTAACCGGAGTAGCACCAACACCAGCAGCAACGGCTTTAAAAAAGCAGGAACAGGCACAGAATCAAATGGCATACTTGGTTCGTCCCGACGTTAAAAACGTTTACGACTACTATTCAGATGCACCAGCAGGAAGCTTAACAGCACAGTAATTGTCTGCTGCATGACAATAACAAAGGAGAAACGACAATGGAATTTAACGACTACAGCAATTTATTCGATGAAATTATATCAAAAATAGAAATCATGGATTTCCCAATCACTCTCGATTGCATCATTTCAGCCATAGACAACATTTAACAGCCGACCAACAGGGACAGTAGAGCAGCAAAAAGGAGCCTTGAAAATGACAATACAAAAAATGGCAGAGAAAATAGCAGCAGTGGTGGACAGTCAACAACGTTTCCTAATCCTCAAAGACGGTGAAATCGTTGGAACCAACACTATCCGTTGGGTACAGCACGGCGCAGTAATTCTGTACAGCGACAACGACCCTTTTGATATGCCTGCAATTAAAAAAGCCTTGAATAAATATATCAAAGCAGTTTCGGCAGCTTAGGAAGGGCAAGAACAATGAATAAAATAGTCAGAGCAGCACGGGCGGCACTTGCAGATGGTTATAAATTTATGACCGCTCAAATCATTACTGATAACGGCATTACATACAACGTACTTGATATTACTAAGATTATAGAAAAAGGAATGTGGATATCAGCAACAGCAGAAGGCACTCAATCAGTACCAGCAGAATCAATATCAAAATATGATGCAATCAAGAAATATTGCTACCAGCAGGAAGGGACAAAACAATGCCATACGCTTACCTAACCAGAGAATATATAGACAGCCTACACTCTGCCTTTGAAAACCGCTTCAGGGCGGGATTTTACGGCGAGAAAGCAGAATTTCAGGCTCTGTATGAGTTTTATGAGGAAGTCAGCGAAAATCTATTACTTAGCAATCCCGATATTCCCAGACACCACTTTATCCAATAATAAAGGAGAAAAATAGCCATGAAAAACGTACTTGGATATTACAGAACAGAAGGCATTAGACGTGCATATCATAAATTAATCCCAGACATGGACCAACAGCATATTGATAATTATGTAGCTCAACAATTCACAGCAAAAATCGAAGAGGAAAAAAATAAATGCCGTGAACTGTGGCATACGGTACTTGAAATGAGCAAGAATCAGGTGGTGGAAAATGCTATTTAACTTACCATTCCTAATAATTTTTGCAGTTGCTGTTGGATATTCCATTTTTGTAATGGCAGATGAAACAATTAATAAAAAGAAAGTGATTGAAGGCGTTTGTATCAACAAATTTATCTTGAATCAGCATGATGACAACTTGATGGCAGGTTTTTATTTAACAATCAAAATCAATAAGAATGTGAATAATTACAGAGTTGCAAAATCAGTTTATGACAAAACAGCAGTAAATGAAACAATCCTGATTGATACGATTGAGAGCTGTCTCACCAAAAGAGTCTATTTAATGATTTAAACAACCAAAACAAAGGAGAATAAAACAATGAAGAAGATAATCTTAATATTAATGGCAGTGGCAGTAATGGCAGGATGTCAGGCTCAGAAGGAAAGACCCGCTGTAAATGTGGTTGAAGAGACAATAAAAATCAATAACACATTTATATCAGAGCTGAATGATACAATAATTCCGGCAATCAGCAGCAATAAAGGAGTTAAAACCAAACCTCAGACAATTGTTGTGCAGACAAAGGAGGGACAGCTAAAGTTTACTTTGACTGCGAAAAATGGAAGATATGAGATTGCAGAAGACATAAATAACGACGAAATCAAAGATAAACTGAATTATATCAATACAGATATTGTGAAACAGTTGAAAGCGGTGATTTAAACGAAGAAAGGCGGGTTTCCCCGCCTTTTTCTTTATATGCTTCACTTACCCTATTCTGGTACTACAACAACTTCTTGAGCTTGAGCTTTTGCTTTTGCAGGGGCTTTCTTTGTAGCAGCTTTTTTAACAGGTGCAGTTGCTACAGCAGTTGCTTTAGCTGGTGCAGCTTTCTTTGTTGATTTAGCCAGTGCAGCCTGTTTAGCAACTATATTTGCCTGCCGTGCAATCCTTGCTTTTTCAAGGTTTGCGTTGTTGTTACTGTTAGCAGCAATTTCTTTTCGTTTTGCTACATAAGATTTTGCAGTCAGAGATACACCAGCCTTGATTCCAAACTGTTTCCTATATTCTTTTGGTTCAATTTGATGCGCTTGCCGCAGGTGCTTTGTAAGAGTTTTGAAGCCTCCAGTACCACAAATAAGGCAAATAACTTCATTGGTCTTGATGCTACTCATAGGGTTTTTAGGCTTTTCAGGCACAACAGGAGCTACCTCAACAACTTCAACAACAGGATTTTCAATTGCTCTTAATTCAGATGATACTTCTTTAATCATTGCAATGATTTCATCTTTTCCCATCTCAGTTTTTCCAGCAGCGGAAGCAACGATTTGAGCGGTTAAGTCCATAATAGTTTTGTTTTCCATTGTATTTCCTTTCTCAATATTGGTTGTAAAAATCAATAATCAATTTATCACTCTGTAATATCTAAAAATCAAGATATTTTTTATGGTAATAATTAATCACCAATATGCAACAGGATATAATTACAAACCAGATAACAAAAAAACGGCACCCCCTGTAAGGATGCCGCTTTTTTTTCTACTGATTTTGTTTTATTATATTTTGAATTGTTGCCAATTTGATTTTTAAATCGTGTTCACCAATTTTTGTGTAGTGAACGGCTGTCTCGTAAGTGATAGGTTTCCGCTTGTTGTTGCCAGAAACCTTAGCAGCCGTAGCCAAGTGGCTACCTGCCTCCGCCTATGTTGTTTATCATTTGTTCAATCCTACCCCCTTATTTTTTTATTAAGCCCTCAAAAAGACTCGCTTATTTGGGTTTAGAATGCTATCATGATATTTTTAATCTGTCAAGATAAATCCTAATTTAAAGAGGCTATTATATGGACGTAGGCGTATGGATAAGGGTCTCAACTGACCTGCCAGAACAGAAAAAAGCCGTTGAGACACATTTACTAAGTGCCGATAATCACTGTAAAAAACATGACCACAAAATTATAACGACATACCTTTTGGACGGCGTCAGCGGTAAAGCCCTTTTAAATCACCCCGAAACTAAACGCATGCTTGCAGACGTTGCCTCTGGCAAGATTAAAGGTTTGGTGTTTGCAAAATTAGCAAGGCTTGCCAGAAGTACAAAAGATTTACTTTATCTCGCAGAGTATTTCCAGCAGCACGATTGCGCCATGATAGCGACTGACGGACACGTAGATACAAGCACAAGGAACGGAAAACTCACTTACACCATTATATCTGCATTGGCAGAATGGGAGAGGGAGGAAATATCTGAACGGGTTAGAGTGTCTATTCCAACAAGGGCAAGGGCAGGCAAAAAAACTGGAGGTAATGCCCCTTTCGGGCTTGTTTGGCAAGATAACAAAACCGTAGTCATTAATGAGCAGGAAGCGGTTATAGTCCGTAAAGCGTTTGAACTTTTCCGTGAAATCAAAAAGGTGTCAACCGTTGCTGACATCCTAAACAAAGCAGGATACAGAAGCCGGAAAGCGGAGTGGGTTGAGAGCACCCTGAAAAAAATGTTGGTCAATCGTATATATATAGGAGAGTACATCAGGAATTATACCAACGCAGGCAGGGGACAGAGGTACAAACCAAAAGAGGAATGGATTATCAACCAAGTTCCCGCAATCATCAATCAAGAGCTGTGGGAGGACGTTCAAGCCGTTTTCAAGAGCAGAAGCATTCGTTATCAGGTAAGGGTGCCAAAAGAAGGGCGGTGGACGTTCTCTGGGCTTTTGACGTGCGAGTGTGGCGAGAAAATGTATGTGATGCCGTACTTGGGCATGAGCTCGCCTAGATATACCTGCAGGGCTTGCAAAAACAAGGTCTGGGAGGACGGAGTAATTCAAAATTTTAAGGCAGAAATGGAGCGTATCAAGTTTAATCCACAGGTTCTGCAACACGACAACAGCCAGATTGAGGCACTTAAAAATCAATTAAGTATTTTAAAGGCAGATTTGATAAAAATTGAACGCAGTCATGATAAAATTTTTGAACTTTATAATAACGATGCAATCGGAATTGAAGAATTTAAAAGCAGGAGTAAACCGCTTGAAGATAGAAAATTACAGCTAAAAACTGAAATTGCTAAAATCGAAGTTGAGCTGGCAAAAATTGATTTTGAGGCAAAAGGGCGAGAACATCTACAGCAAGAAATGATTTCGCTTTTAGATGCATGGGACGATTTACCAGACGAATCAAAACGAAGAATTGCCAGAGAATTGATTATAAAAATCACGGTTGGAAAGGAAGCAGAAGGGCGTCAAAAGCTAAGTTATGAATATTATTATATTCCTCAAACTACGCAATTATCGAACCGCACGCAGGGGTTCATGGCTGCCACCAGCATGAAACGGGAAGGATAGGTCAGGGATTGCAGTGAGCGCGAAATGGTGACCTTGCCATCTTCAAGGGGCTGGCGCAGTACCTCAAGGGCATTTTTTTTGAACTCCGGCAGTTCATCCAAAAACAGCAGGCCGTGATTGGCCAGAGAAACCTCACCAGGTCGCGGTGAAGAACCGCCACCGATCAGGCCAACGTCCGAGATAGTATGATGTGGTGACCTGAATGGTCTCGTGGTGACCAGGGCATGGCCTGATTCCAGCAGGCCGCTGACGCTGAACACGGCGGTGGTCTCAATTGCTTCATCAAATCCAAGCGGGGGCAAAATAGAAGGAATCCGGCGGGCCAGCATGGTCTTGCCGGACCCCGGCGGTCCGATCATCAAGAGGTTGTGACCACCGGCAGCGGAGACTTCAATGGCCCGCTTGGCATGGTCCTGCCCCCGTACCTCACAAAAGTCTTCACCATGTTCCTCCTGTTGCTGGAAGAGCTGGTGCAGATCAATCTGTTTGGGGGCGATCTCCAACTCTCCCCGCAGGAACTGAACCACATCGGACAGGGTGGCTACCGGCAGCACCTCAATCCCTTCAACAACAGCAGCCTCAGCAGCATTTTCAACCGGCAGGATCAGGCCGGAAAGCCCGGCCTGGCGGGCAGCAACTGCCACCGGCAGGGCACCACGCACCGGTTTCAGGCTGCCATCAAGGGAGAGTTCACCCAGTAGGATATAGCGCTGCAGGCGATCACCGGTGATAGTGCCGGTGGCAGCCAGGATGCCGATGGAGATCGGCAGGTCAAAGGCAGCCCCTTCCTTCTTGAGGTCTGCTGGTGCCAGGTTGGCAGTGATCCGTCGGGGAGGGAAATCATAGCCGCTGTTTTTTAGGGCGGCCTTGACCCGATCCTTACTCTCCTTAACCGCGCCGTCCGGTAGCCCCACCGTGGAAAATTGCGGCAGTCCCTGGGCAATATCCACCTCAACATCAACCAGAATAGCATCGATACCGACAACGGCGGCACTCAGGACCTTGGCCAGCATTTAGGCTTCCTTCAGCATGATGAATCCCATCTGACGCCCGGTTTCCCCCCCGTCACGACGGTAGGAGAAAAACCATTCTTTTTGACAGCAGACGCAGTGACCGAGCGTCTGGATCGAATCAATCTTCAGGCCAGCATCCTCCAACTGCATCCGGTTTGCAAGGGCAAGATCAAGGCGCCATTTGCCTGCACCTGCGGGCTCAGTAACGGCATCCCAGAGCACCGTGAGTTTTTTAAATCCATCTTTAACCGGCTGGTCTACCTCATAGCAGCAGGAGCTGATGCAGGGGCCGATGACTGCCTGTATATCTTTGGTACGGCAGCCAAAAATCTTGGCCATCCCTTCTACCGCCTGCAACACGATCTGTGCTGCGGTCCCCTGCCATCCGGCATGAACCGCAGCAATCACCTTTTTGGCCGGATCAAAGAGCAGGATCGGTACGCAATCTGCCACGGTGACCCCGATCATCACACCGGGCTGATTGGTGATGATAGCGTCAGCTTCAAGACCGGTAAAGTGGGAAAAATCATCGTTGGGCGCATCAATAACCAGGATGTCAGTGCCATGGTTCTGACGAACGGTGACCAGACGTTCCTGGGTAATGCCAAAGGCCCGGGCCAGCAGGCTGCGGTTTCCCTCAACATTATGGGGAGAATCTTCGGTATTCATCCCCAGATTTAATGAGTTGTAAGGTGGTCGCGAGATACCTTCATGCCGGGTTGTGAAACCCTGAATCGTTATCGGAGATGTTGTTTCAAAGCTGGGTGCCAGATAGTGAATGCGCCCGATGCGGGTTGTTTCCATTTGAAATTCCTTTGCCTTTCAAGGCGTATTACGGTTTAATGCCTGCGGCGACGGTGCCACCAAGCATAACATGCCACCAGACCGCAACTGGCAAGTACGACCCAGAGCAGGGCGCGATGGGACCAGGCCACAACCAGTTCCTGGTTCTGGCCGATCGCATAGCCGATCCAGGTCAGGATACTGCACCAGAGGCCGGCTCCAAGCAGGGTGTAGAGAGAAAAACGCAGGTGGTTCATGCCGGCCACACCGGCAGGAATTGAAATGAGATGTCGGATGACTGGTAGCAGACGACCAATAAAAGTTGATATTTCGCCGTGTTGCAGAAAGAACGCCTCAACCCGCTGAAATTTATCCGGCGGAATCAGTACATAACGACCATATTTAAGAATCAGGGGACGGCCCAAATAGTGGGCGGCATAATAATTGGCATAGGCACCGGCCAGGCTGCCAAAGGCTCCAGCAAGGATGGCAGGCAGCCAGTCCATGCGGCCTTGATGGATGAGGTAACCAGCCGGGGGCATCACAAGTTCACTGGGAACAGGAATGATGGAGCTTTCCATGGCCATCAGCAGGAAGATGCCGGGGTACCCCATGGAGCCGATGGTTTCGAGCAGCCAATGAATCAGCGTATGCAGCATGACGTTCCTTTACGGGGCAAAATGCATTTCTTTATACCTTAAAAAACCGGGCGACACAACCGCCCCCATGAAAGGGAGCCAGTTCAATGCATATCAGACTTTTTATTTTACTGCTTGCTGCACCATTGCTATTTGGGGGCTGTGCTGCTTACAAAAACATGAATCGCCAGGATAACTGCGACAAGATGCTTAAGGATTATAGCCGTATGATCCGCTGGAACGAGGCAGAAAAGGTTGGTGTCGCCTTTGTCGGTCCCAAGCAACGTGCTGTTTTTGACAAGACTGCGGAATCAATCCGTCGCCGCGGCGTATCCATGGTTGATTTTCGTATCCTGGCCAAAGAATGTATGGCTGAAAAGAAAAAGGCTGAAGCCACCGTTGAGTTCGATTATTTTGTCCTGCCTGACAATCGGCTTAAAACCATCACCGACCATCAGACCTGGATCTTTCTGGAGGAAAATCCGCTGGATCTTGACGCAGGCGAAGGTTGGAAGATAACCTCGCCCCTGCCTGAGTTCAAGTAACGTAACCAATGGTCGTTCTGTCAGCACAGGTTGCCGCATTTCTGGAATTTTTGGCAACCCAGCGTAACTCTTCACCCCATACCATTGCTGCCTACCGCAATGACCTGAGCAGGTTTGCCCTGTTTGTCCGTCAGGAACGGGGTGAAGACGGTGATGCATCAACCGTAGACCATCTGTTGCTACGGCTGTATCTGGCCCGCTTAAGTGGCGTCAGTGAGCTTCGGCCAAACTGTTATGCAAAGAGCAGCATCGGGCGAAAATTGGCAGCTATCAGGGCATTTTTTGCCTGGCTGGTGCGAACCGGACAGCTTGAGATTAATCCGGCAGAACTGATTGCCACACCTAAGCGTGAGCAAAGGCTCCCGTTTCACCTGAATATCGACCAGATGGTTGCTCTGGTTGAAGCACCGCCACAGCAAGCGGGGGACGAACCGTGCAAAAATAGGGATACTGCCATTCTTGAGCTGCTCTACTCAAGCGGTTTACGTGTCTCTGAGCTGACCAACCTGACGATCGGGGATGTTGATTGTGCTGCTGGTATGGTGCGTGTGCTGGGTAAAGGAAGTAAAGAGCGGATTGTTCCGGTAGGGGCAGCAGCACTGGCTGCTCTAGGACGTTATCTGGCTGAACGGGGGAATCCCGACGAGGCCGCACCGCTTTTTCTTGGAAGCCGAGGAGGCCGGATCAACCGCAGGGCAGTTGCCGAGCTGGTAAAGCGTTGGTCAAAAGCAATCGCAAGCTTCAAATCCGTTTCACCCCATACGTTACGCCACACCTTTGCCACCCATTTACTTGAGGCAGGAGCTGACTTGCGTTCCATTCAGGAGCTGCTGGGGCATGCATCCTTGTCAACTACCCAAAAATACACCCATGTAGGAATAGACCGGCTTCTGGAAGTGTATGACAAAGCCCATCCCCGTGCCCATGAACAGGAAAAGGGAGGCGACTAACGTCACCTCCCTTTTGAGATATTCCTGTCATGCAAGGTCTTGCTAGGCCAGTTCAATAGTAATATTGGTGCCTTCTTCAACCTTCAGCTTGCGCTCAATACCAGGTCCAACCACCAGTGCATTGTCGTACTGCATCTCAACATCATTGATAATCATGACCGGGAACGTGCCACCGCCTCCTGCATCAGTAGTGACCTTGAACTTTTTGCTGCTTTTACCAAAAAAGGTGCTGATATGTTTGGCTGTTGCCTGACTGACGGCAACCATGCCCAGCTGATCAAAGCTGCTACTGACATCACCTTTCTGAAGATGGGCAATCCTCAACACCATCCCTTCAGTACCACTGGCAGTTGGTGCAGCAACAGCCGGAGTCTCGCCTGGTTTGGGAAGCAGTTGCTCTAGCTTGCGCAGGGCAAGGTTCAGGGTAATATTAACCATGGAGGTGTTAACATTCTTTGAGCAGAGTACACTGATATACGCACCGCCTAAAGGCCTGACAATCAGTCGGCCTTCGGAAAAACGCAGCTCCATGCCAGACATGGTTTGGGAAATCTGAAGCGCGTGCACACAGTCAAGGATGGTTCCGGCAGCAGTGCCCAGCTGTTTTTCATCCAGTATAAGCGGACAAGCCGCAGCAAGAATCTTTCCCTGTTCATTGTACAGAGAGCTGCCAATTACACCATCTATTGCGGTTATCTGTTGCAGGATAGTCTGCATGAACCCTACCTCCCCGGTACCAGAGCGGTCCTGATCTCAGCTTCAACGGCATCAAGCTTGTTACCGGCAGCCACAGCAACACCCAGATAATGCTGCTTTGAATCGTACATTAACAGATCAAAATGCTGGGTCTGAACAGCTGCTGATTTAAGCTCGCCTAAGCCTAAAAAATCACCCAGCGAGTTACCGGATTGAGCCAGAAAAAGTGTCTTGGCAGACAGCGCTTCTGCCTCCATACTGTCATCCTGGATCGGATGTCCCTGTTTATCCAACAGCACTGCATAGGTAATGGCATCAATCTGCATCACCCTGGCAGCTGCGGCACTCATGGTGCGCTGAGGACTTGCCGGGTCTACCGGGCGAGGCTCTTTACGGCGTTCACTGGTCTCAATTACATCCGCAAATGATTCTTCAGGAACAGCAGTTAGAGCGGCATTGTTTTCTTCATCCATCCTGCGGTGTGCTTCCAGCAACAGGAAGTTAAGACTGCAGTGGATGGTGCAGACATTGGTGGTCATCTCCGGTGCGAGGCTAAAGTTGCCGCCGGGCCACTTGAGTATTTCGTAGATGGCATCCTCACCGCTGAATGAGGCCTGCTCGGCATGGATGATTTCGCCGTCCACAAAATAGATAGCACCACGGTGGTCAAGGTACTCCACCGTAATACAGCCTGAATAGCGATTGTGTCCCTTAATCTGGATGACGTCGGCGAGCGAAAGACCGGCAATCTCACCCTGGAAGCCGCTAACTGCTTCTGCCATGAATGAACTCCCGTGTGGAATGTGCCCTGGGTAGAAGAGCGGATATCATGAATTTGGGATCTTACGCACTTTATTGCTTAAGCGCAAGGAGGAATTTTGCTGCTAAATGTGACACAGGGAAATAAAAAACCCCGCCGGTAAACCGGCGGGGTAAAAGCACAACTATTTAATAATTCGACTATTCGCAGAGATCGACCTTTACATCCCAGTTTTTCAGCTTCATGGTGCCGTTCTTCTCAAGGTTGAGGTGCATCTTGAAAGCACGATCCCACAGTTGTGGCTCGTGACCAACCTTGCGCTTAAGACAATCTGCCTCGGCAATGTTCAGATACTCGGTCAACTGAGGCTTATAGTCAGGGTGTGCGCACTTCTCAATGATCCGGCGGGCACGGTCCTTAGGAGCCATGCCGCGCAGGTCAGCCAGACCCTGCTCAGTGATGACGCAGTCAAGGTCGTGCTCGGTGTGGTCGATGTGTGAGCAGTGTGGTACCACACAGGAGATACCGGTTGGGTCGGTCTTGCTTGGACGGCTTGAAGGGGTGTGCATCATCTTCAGGAAGCCGTTACGCAGGAAGTCGCCGGAACCGCCCAGACCGTTGATCATCCGGGTACCACCAACCAAGGTAGAGTTGGCGTGTGCGTAGATGTCGATCTCAACCGGGGTGTTCATGGCGATACAACCCAGGCGACGGATCGGCTCAGGTGCGTTGGAGATGGAGAGCGGACGCAGGGTGCACTTGTCAAAATACTTATCCCAGTTTGCAAAGAAGCGGGGGAAACCCTCGGTTTCAGACAATGACAGTGAGCAGGCAGAAGCAGCATCACACTTGCCGGAGTCAAACAGGTCCAGAATAGTATCCTGCAGAACCTCGGTAAACACAGTCAGATTGGTGAAGGGACCTTTTGCCAGACCACCGATAACAGCGTTGGCGATGGAGCCAACACCGGACTGGATCGGCAGCAGGTTTTTGGGCAGACGTCCAGCCTTTACTTCATGGGTAAAGAAGTCGATGATGTGGTTTGCAATTGCATCAGAAGTGTCGTCCATTTCAGCAAAGGCACGGCCCTTGTCGCGCAGCTTGGATTCGACAACAGCAATGATCTTGCTTGGATCGCAAGGCACATAAGTTGTACCAACACGGTCAGCAGTTTTCTGGATATTGATAACTTGACGGTTAGGTGGATTGTCACAGACGATGATGTCGTGGATACCTTCAAAGGAAGGTTGTCCGGTGTTAACCTCTACGATGATTCTGTCGCACTGCATCAGAATCTCGGGGATAACGCCACAGGAGGTGGTAGGAACCAAGCCACCATCTTCAGTAATGGCAGACACTTCAATGATTGCCAGGTCCAAACGACCGGTCTCAGAATCCTTGGTGTAGAAGCCATAGCCCAGATCCTGTGCAAACAGGGAAAGGTGCTTGTCGCCCATACGGATACGACCTGCGTTGATGCCGGCAGCGATGTCTTTGCCGGTCTGATACGGCCAGCGACGGTCGATCATGTCGTTGATTGCCCAGCGGTTTTCGGTCTCTGCACCAACTGATGCGCCGATAAACAGGTTGAACTTCAGTTTGCCTTGCAGATTGTTTTTCTCAACATGCTCAGCCAGGGCAATAGGAACCATCTTCGGGTAACCAGCCGGCGTAAAGCCTGACCAGCCCAGATTCATGCCGTTTTTGAAGTACTCAATGCACTGCTCTGCGGTCTTTACCTTGTCCAGCAGTGATTTGCAGCGAACGCGGTCTTGCAAAGTTCCGTACTCTGACATCTTACTACCTCCTGTTTTGTTTTTGTGTCTACACAGCGTCGAAGCATAAGCGCAACGGCGAATAAATCTAATAAAATACAAATAAAAACAGCTGATTGCAAAAATGTTAACGCACTTACACTAAAGTAGAACCGGATTTTACTTAAGCGTGTTCACATAGTCAAGGCAATTTATGCAGATTTTTGCATGACACCTTTAGCCAGGATAGATGACCTGCAGCAGGCAAAGCCCCTGAGGCGGCGCTGTCACACCACCCCGTTGTCGATCTGGTTCAGTCAGCAGGCTGGCAATATGCTCCGGGACAAAACGTCCTCGCCCCACATCCACCAGTGTCCCGGCCATGATTCGCACCATATATTTCAGAAATCCTCCACCGGTAACATCAATGGTTATGAAAGCGCCATTCCGAGCAATACTGACCTCATCAATCCTGCGATGACTGGTAACGGCACTGCAGTTGGCACCGCGAAAAGCAGCGAAATCATGTTCACCAATAAAATAGGCAGCTGCCTTCTGCATTGCCTGAAGGTCAAGCTGATCACGCACATGCCAGGAGGTGCGGCAATTGAGCGGACTGCGAACAGAGTTATTATAAATGGTGTAGCGGTAGGTCTTGGAACGGGCTCCGCCAATGGCACGAAAGTCGACTGGCACCTCTTCGGCCGACTGAATCGCAATATCTTGCGGCAGGTGAGTGTTGACGCCATCCACAAATGCCTTGAGCGGGATGGTTGATTCGGTACGGAATACCGCCGGCATGGCAACAGCATGCACCCCGGCATCAGTGCGACCAGATGACTGCACCCGTACCCGCTGCCCGAGGATCTTGGCCAAGGCCAGTTCAACGGTTTCCTGGATAGAGATGCCGTTGGTCTGTTCCTGCCAGCCGCAGTAGTTGGTGCCGTCGTATTGGATGATCAACTTAATTGTTCGCATGAAAATCTTTTGCCACAGAGGGCCCAGAGTACACAGAGAAAAATGATAGTGATGAGCAGCAAAGCCCCCGACCGGGTACGGTACGGGGGCCATGACATGCCTGCATTAGCGACAAAAAGAACGTTTCTATTTTTCCAGCAGAATCCTCAGCATACGGCGCAGTGGTTCAGCAGCACCCCACAGTAACTGGTCACCGCAGGTGAAGGCCTGAACATACTCGGGCCCCATTTTCATCTTGCGTATCCGGCCAACCGGTACAGTCAGGGTGCCGGAAACTGCAGCCGGAGTCAGCCCGGCCAGGCTGTCTGCCTTGTTGTTGGGGATCAGCTTGACCCACTGGTTGTCATTGGCGATCAGCTGCTCAATCTCGGCCAGCGGCAGGTCCTTGTTCAGTTTGAGGGTGATGGCCTGGCTATGGCAGCGCATGGCACCGACCCGCACGCAGATGCCGTCCACCGGGATCGGGTTGCTGGAACCCAGGATCTTGTTGGTTTCCTGGAACCCTTTCAGTTCTTCACGGCTCTGACCATCCTCAACTTCACGGTCGATCCAGGGCAGCACGTTGCCTGCCAGCGGGAAACCGAACTCCTTGGTCGGCATGGAGCCGTCCCGCAGGGTCTCGGTCACTTTCTTATCTATCTCAAGAATTGCTGAACCGGCGTCTTTCAGCTCTTCAGCCACCACATTGTTCAGCGTACCCATCTGGGCCAGCAGCTCGCGCATATTGGGTGCACCGGCGCCGGAGGCTGCCTGATAGGTCATGGAGGAGATCCACTCCACCAGACCGGCACGGAACAGGCCGCCCAGGCCCATCAGCATCAAGCTGACCGTACAGTTACCGCCGATAAAGTCTTTCTGGCCATTGGCCAGGGCCTTGTCGATCACATTGCGGTTGACCGGATCCAGGATGATCACAGCGTTATCTTCCATCCGCAGGGTGGAGGCCGCATCGATCCAGTAACCGTTCCAGCCCTGCTTACGCAGTTCAGGGTGGACCGCCTTGGTGTAGTCGCCACCCTGGCAGGTGATGATCACATCCAGTTTTTTCAGTTCTTCAATATCATCAGCCTTCTTGAGGGTGCCAGCGCCCATCGGGGCAGGTTGTCCTGCCTGGGAGGTGGTGAAAAAGACCGGCTCAAAACCAAGCGCAAAGTCATTCTCTTCCTGCATCCGCTGCATCAGCACCGAGCCGACCATGCCGCGCCATCCAACGATACCTACTTTCATATGCGAAATCCTTTCGTGTTTAGAATTAAGTCCAAATCAAAAGAATTGGCACGCGGATCAAATCTGATTTTTTCGGATTTTCACGGATTAAACACAAACAGAGTAAAATCTGCGTTAATCCGTTAAATCTGCGTTAATCCGCGGGCTATTTCATGTTTTTGCATTTAACCGAGAGCGGCGATAATCGCGTCGCCCATCTCTTTGGTATTGACCAGCTTCTCACCCGGCTTGTTCTGGAAGATGTCACGGGTACGGTAGCCCTGATCCAGCACAGCCTTTACTGCGTTGTCAATGGCATCTGCAGCATCAACCATGCCGCAGGAGAACTTCAGCATCATACCGGCAGACAGGATCTGGGCGATCGGGTTGGCAATCCCCTGACCAGCAATGTCCGGTGCTGAACCACCGGATGGCTCATACATACCAAAGCTGCCTTCAGCCAGCGAGGCGGAGGGGAGCATACCCAGAGAACCGGTCAGCATGGCAGCCTCATCGGAGAGGATATCGCCGAACATGTTTTCGCAAAGGATAACATCAAACTGCTTGGGCCATTTAACCAGTTGCATGGCAGCGTTATCCACGTACATGTGGGACAGCTCCACATCAGGGTACTGCTTGGCAATATCAATCACCACTTCGCGCCAGAGCACGGAAGAGGAAAGCACGTTGGCCTTGTCAATGGAACAGACCTTCTTGCCACGCTTCTGGGCAGCCTGAAAGGCAACATGGGTGATCCGCTCGATCTCCGGCACGCTATACTTCATGGTGTCAATGCCGATCCGGTTGCGGCCTTCGCCTTCGATCCCCTTGGGCTGGGAGAAGTAGATGCCACCGGTCAGTTCGCGGATCACCAGTACGTTGAAGCCGCCGCCAATCACTTCCTCTTTCAGCGAGGAAGCGCCGGTCAGGGAGGGGAAGATAATGGCCGGACGCAGGTTGGCGTAGAGACCGAAGATCTTGCGCAGCGGCAGCAGTGCCCCACGCTCAGGTTGTTCATCCGGCGGCAGTGACTCCCACTTGGGACCGCCAACCGAGCCGAACAGGATTGCATCGGAATCCTTACAGATATCAATGGTTGTCTGAGGCAGTGCCTTGCCTTCATTGTCAATGCCGGCTCCGCCCACATTGGCAAAGGTGCCTTCAAAGGTTACGTTGTATTTCTGGCCAATTACATCCAGCACCCTGGTTGCCTCAGCCATCACCTCAGGTCCGATACCATCACCCGGCAGGACCGCAATTTTAAAAGTCTTCGCCATGTTCCACCCCTCTGTCAAAAAAAGTGCGCTACCTTACTGTATACATTAGATGTTTGTCAATCATCACGAAAAAGGGGCGATCTCTTTGGAGACCGCCCCTTACATAAATGTCAGGATAGACGGCTCCGGTTACAGTCCGGCCTTCTGTTTCAGGATCTCGGCTTTATCGGTTTTTTCCCAGGTAAACTCAGGCAGTTCACGGCCAAAGTGACCATAGGCAGCGGTCTTCTGATAGATCGGGCGCAGCAGATCAAGCTGCTCAGTGATGGCGCGGGGACGCATGTCAAAGACTTCACGTACCAGTTCTGATAAACGGTGTTCAGACACCACGCCGGTGCCAAAGGCATTAACCATGATTGAGACCGGCTCTGCAACGCCGATGGCATAGGCCACCTGGACTTCGCAGCGCTCACACAGGCCGGCAGCCACCAGGTTCTTGGCAACATAACGGCCCATATAGGCAGCAGAACGGTCAACCTTTGAAGGATCTTTGCCGGAGAAGGCGCCGCCGCCGTGGCGACCCATACCGCCATAGGTATCTACAATGATCTTGCGGCCGGTCAGACCGCAGTCACCCATGGGACCGCCCACCACGAAACGACCGGTGGGATTGATGAAGAAACGGGTCTCGCTGTCCATGAGATGGGCAGGGATCACCTTCTTGACCACTTCATCCATGACCCCTTCAACAATGGTTTCATGGGTTACATCAGGGGTGTGCTGGGTAGAGATAACCACGGTGTTAACCCGTACCGGCTTACCGTTGTCATACTCAACCGAGACCTGGGATTTTGCATCAGGGCGCAGGAACTTCAACAGGCCGGACTTGCGTACATCGGCCAGACGCTTAACCAGTTGATGGGAAAGCTGGATCGGCATCGGCATCAGTTCCGGGGTTTCGTTGCAGGCATAGCCGAACATCAGGCCCTGGTCACCTGCTCCCTGCTCCTTGAACATCCCCTCGCCCTCGGTGACTCCCTGAGAGATGTCCGGGGATTGACGATCAAGGGAGACCAGTACTGAGCAGGTCTCATAGTCAAAGCCGGTCTCGGAACCGCAGTAGCCGATCTCCTTGATGGTGTTCCGGACGATCTCGGCATAGTTCACCACAGCGGTGGTGGTGATTTCACCGGCAATTACGGCCATACCGGTGGTCACCATGGTTTCGCAGGCCACGCGGGCCTTGGGGTCCTGGGCCAGGATCGCATCCAGGATGCTGTCAGAAATCTGGTCAGCCATTTTGTCAGGGTGACCTTCGGATACGGATTCAGAGGTGAAGATAAATTTTTCAGCCATGTGTTGAAACTCCTTTTGCTTAAAATATAGGTTGTTGCCAGACAAAACAAACCTGCAAAACGTAGTTATTGATCCTCAGCATCAGCATGGTTTCTGCTGCGGTGACGGATATACAGCTGTCCGCCCAGATCAAACAGAACCAGCGCCGTTACCAGCAGCAGTAACGGACCATTGTAGCGGAAAAAGGCATAACAGTTAAAAAACATATACAGCAGCACCACGCCGGTCAGCAGCTTGCGAACACTGCCCACACCGGACTCAGCTGCCTCAGGATCGCCGCCGCCTGCCTGAAACAGCAGTGGTGCCAGGTGGTAGCCCACCGAAGCATCCACCAGCACCAGCAGGATATTCACCACAAACAGCGGTAGTAACAGGGGATCCATATCCATTAACAATCACCTTCAGCAGTGATGTAATCCGGCGGCAGGTCACAACCGGACGGTATCTGGAACGGCACCGGGTAACGGATACCGGCCTTATGGGTTGCTGCCAGCCCTTCTGCAGTCCGCTCCAGCCAGCTAAACGGGATGCCGATGCACAGCTCATGGTCCTGGGTCATGCCAAAGCGGCGGTCACCCAGGCAGGGGATCTCCACCGTGGGCTCGCCGGTCAACGCGACCTGGGCAACGGCCCGGGAGCAGACCCCGGCATCGCCGGAACTTTTCATGGTGAACTCGCCCCCTTTGTGAAACAGGAAGGCCTGTACAAAGCGCATAGCCTGGGCTGAGTTGACATACAGCACCACCAGATCAGGGGTTATCCCTTCCACCGGACGGGCCAGGGGATAGGTCAAAAGCCCTAGTACATCAGGGGCCAGTCGTGGCATGGCCTGCTGCATGGCAGCAGCAGCAGCCTGATCCTGTTGATAGATGCCGTTATTGACCGAGCCATCCAGCACCCGTTGCGGCGGCGTAATCAGGCCGACGCAGCCAGCACCTAATACGCAATGGGCAGTACTTTTGTCTGCCCAGGTTGACCAGCCGTACATCCGGCTGTAGGCTATCTGCTGGCAGACAGCCAGACGCTGCCCCTTGACCCGGATCTTCTTGCCTGCAATCTGTGCAAGGTCCCTGACAATGGTGACGCCAACCGGTTGTGTGACCGGATTAACGGTCTCTTTAACAACGGCAAGAAACTGCTCAAGCTGTTCCATGGTCATGACCTCCCTGATTACTTAAACCGTCTGGTGCTACTGCTTCTGGCGTGCCCGTGCCCGCCGCGACCCAGGCTGGGTATTGCCCGCGCCACGGGTAAGTGGTTTTTCATGTGCTTTTTGGGGGTTGGCAATGCTGACCGTGATCACCCGGTTTTCCATCAAAGCGCCATCCAGACATTCAATCGCCTCTTGCAGCTGCGCTTCATCCGCCATCCGTACGTAGCCACAGCCTTTTGATTTGCCGGTTTCAGGGTCGGTAATGATATGTACTGAGGTTACAGTCCCTGCCACACTGAACATCTTACGCAGATCTTCCGTGGTTGCTTCATAGGGCAGATGCCCCACATATAATTCTTTGGCCATGCGCTGGTCCCTCTTTCAATCCGGTTGTGTCAACTGTTCCCAGCCTGTCAGGCGTTGCATCGCCTCAGCATCATTCTTGCCGCACATCTCACGGTTTGGCTGCAGTGAGTTGCAGACTGTCGGCCGCTCAGGTCTGCCAAAGATACGGCAATGGCCTTCCGGCGTCAACTGAACACAGCGGATTCCGGCCGGTTTTCCTTCCAGCATGCCCGGTATGGCAGAGCTGATGGAGGGAGCAATGCAGCAGGCAGCGCAGCCGACACGACACTCCACTGTGCTATTTCTCCAGCGGCAGTCCGGCCTGACGCCAGCCGGGCATATCGCCATCCAGATAGGCTATCCTGCTGTAGCCCCGTTTGGCCAACATGGAACCAATCATCTCGGCCCGTGCACCGGATTCGCAGTACAACACCAATGGCGTCTGCTTGTCCTTGGGAAGCGCACCGGTCAATCTGAACAACACCTTCCAGAGCGGCAGCAGTAAGGCACCAGGGATATGACCCATGCGATATTCCATGCCGCTGCGGGTGTCTACCACAACAGGCGGCATCTTGTTTTTCAGCTTTTTATTCAGTTCTGTTGCTGTCATAGATGTCGGTTCAGTGGCCGAGGCTCACAGACATGTTTGTCTGAAATAGCCTCGGCCTTGCAGTTGTCACAGTATACCGTTGGGTTGCGGGTAACACAGGCAAGAGTTTCCCATTCTCCATCCCGTTCCAACTCGCAGATATGCTCGCGGTGTTCTTCAGGATTACAGCCGGTCTTGTCGTTTCCCATTGGTCACGTCCTTAATCAGTAGCGATAATGTTCGGCCTTGTACGGACCTTCCGCCGGCACACCGATGTAGTCAGCCTGCTCCTTGGTCAGCTCGGACAGCTGTGCATTCAACTTTTTCAGTTGCAAACGGGCCACCTTCTCATCCAGATGCTTGGGCAGCACATAGACGCCGGTAGGATACTTGCCCGGATTGCAGAAAATTTCGATTTGGGCAATGGTCTGGTTGGCAAAGGAGGATGACATGACATAGCTGGGGTGGCCGGTGGCGCAGCCCAGGTTTACCAGACGGCCTTTGGCCAGCAGTATGATCCGGTTGCCGGATGGCAGGATGATATGATCCACCTGTGGCTTGATTTCCTCCCACTGGTACTGTTCCAGGGCAGCAACCTCGATCTCGTTGTCAAAGTGGCCGATGTTGCAGACAATAGCCTGATCCTTCATCTTCAGCATATGCTCATGGGTAATGACGTGGTAGTTGCCGGTGCAGGTCACAAAGATGTCAGCCTTGTCAGCAGCATACTCCATGGTCACCACACGGTAGCCTTCCATAGCAGCCTGCAGGGCGCAGATCGGATCAACTTCAGTTACCCAAACCTGGGCAGACAGGGCACGCATGGCCTGGGCCGAACCTTTACCAACATCACCATAACCGCAAATCAGGGCTACTTTACCGGCAATCATTACGTCAGTGGCACGCTTGATGCCATCAACCAGGGACTCGCGGCAGCCGTAAAGGTTGTCAAACTTGGACTTGGTCACCGAATCGTTGACATTGATGGCAGGGAAGGCCAGCTCGCCCCGCTCATGCATCTGATACAGACGGTGTACGCCGGTGGTGGTCTCTTCAGTAACACCCTTAACCTGAGCCAGACGGACCGAGTACCAAGTTGGATCAACCGCCAGCTTGGCCTTGATGGCAGCAAACAGGATCGTTTCTTCTTCAGAACCGGGGCTGCTCAGAACGCTGGTATCCTTTTCAGCCTTGGTGCCCAGGTGCAGCAGCAGAGTGGCATCGCCGCCATCATCCAGGATCATGTTGGAGTAGCCGCCGTCAGACCATTCAAAGATCTTGTGGGTATAGTCCCAGTAATCGGTCAATGATTCACCCTTAACAGCAAAGACCGGCACGCCTGTTGCTGCAATGGCAGCAGCAGCATGGTCCTGGGTGGAAAAGATATTGCAGGAGGCCCAACGGACCTGTGCGCCCAAGGCGGTCAGGGTCTCAATCAGCACTGCGGTCTGGATGGTCATATGCAGCGAACCGGTAATGCGGGCACCTTTCAGCGGTTGGCTGGCAGCAAATTCTTCACGGATCGCCATCAGACCAGGCATTTCGGTCTCGGCTATTTTAATCTCTTTACGGCCCCAGTCAGCCAGGCCAAGGTCAGCTACAATGTAATCAGTTCCCATGTTCATTCTCCTTTGTTGTTGTGTACGCCTGTATCAACAGCACCGCTTCCTGACCCTGTAGTGGCGGAACCTGTGCAATGGCAACCGTGCCAAACTTTGCGTCTTTCAGCCAGTGCCGTAACTCGTCTTCTTCAAATCCCAGCCATTGATCCGCCAGTTGCTCGCGGGCCAGCTCCCGTTCGTGGCGGGCCAGATCTGCCAGCAGCAGCGATCCACCACCCACCAGCACCCTTTTTATCTCTGCCAAAACCGAAGGCGGATCAGCCGCGTGGTGCAGCACCATGTTCAGGATGGCGCAATCCACGGAACGATCCGGCAGCGGCAGATGGTTCATCTCTCCCAGCCGCAGGTCAACCCCTGCAATGCCGGATGCTGCCAGCCTGCGGCGGGCCTCGTCCAACATGGCCGGTGAATGATCAACTCCGATCACGGAACTGGCCTTTTCGGTCAGGGCAGGCAGCAGGCCGCCGGTACCAAGTCCGATCTCCACCACCTGTCCGCCCTGTGGTATCAGCGCCAGCAACTGCTCCCGGTAGTCCGGCACCGGCAGTAGGGTACGGGCCAGATTATCCCACTGGCGGGCGTGCTGGTCAAAAAACTGCCGACTGCGCTGACGGCGGGCTTCAAGCACCGCAGCAATCTGTGCCAGATCTTTTCCCCGCTCCGGCAGTGTTTCAAGCTCTTGCTCCAGTACCGGCCTGATAGCGCGGAAAAAAGGAGATTCGCTACTGGCACGGTAGTAACTCCAGGTCCCCTGGCGCTTGACCGACAGCACCCCCACCTCGGTCAGGATCTTGAGATGCCTTGAGATGCGGGATTGTCCCATCTCAAGGATAGCGGTCAACTCCTGCACGGTAAATTCACCACGCAGCAGGATTGCCACCAGGCGCAGACGACTGGCGTCAGCAAGGGCTTTGAGAACATCAAGAAGCATAGATCAGCTTTCCTGAAACAACTATATCAACTTTTCTTGATATAGCAACTGGCAGAGATTTGGTCAACAAAAAACCACCAGAAAGCAGGCGGTTTTTTCAACATTATGCTGCAATACTAGCCGTTATTCCAAATCAGTTCATCAAAGAGCAATGCGGGGTCAGGCTTATTTTTTTGTTATTAGCCCCACGGCATTTGACGCATAAGGTTACCTAATTAGCTCGTGAACGTAGAAAAGAGGCGTATTCCATTGTAGAATACGCCTCTTTTAACGGCATTTATTTCATGATTTAGTTTTTAGATTTGGCACTTCTTTCTTGCATAGGCCAGTCCGGCAAGGCCAATACCTAATAATATGATTGTGGATGGCTCCGGTACCGAAGGATTTGGGTCAGGGATAAGACCGCCATCAACCGAGAGCGCAGATTTGGCAAGGGCAACATACCAGCCTTCCCCCAGCGTATCGATATCGATATAAACTTTTAAACCAGTATTGATGTCGTCAGTGATGAGGCCTAGGTACGGGGTTAAATCAAAATGTGTCCAGGCCCATGCATTGTCAGAGCCATTCAAAAAACCGAGAGAAATGGGGGTCGCACCATCATAAATAAAGATTTCATCTCTTTCACCAATGTAGCCGCTATTGCCAGCGTAATCAACATCGTAGGCACTAATGTTAAGAGTTGCCGCGCTGAAAGTGCCAGTGATTCCTCCATGTGTCCAGCCCCAGCTGTTATAGTCAGGGCGCCAGTAGTCAGGATACGAACTTTTGTTGTCTTCTGTTGCAAAGTGAAAGGCCGGTGACTGTTGGACATCTGTTACACCTGCGAACGCCAGACTGGAAAGTGAGAGGATCAATGCTGCGCCAATTGATAAAATGTTAGAAATTTTCATGGTACGCCTCCGTTACGTTTTTTCGATGCTTTATTAGCAGTCAGTGCAAAAAAGCTTAGCAATATATGTTCCAATTAATAATCATCTGTAATATTGGTGTGTTGCTCGTGTGTGTTGAAAAACGCGATCTGTATTCCGTAAAATTATCTGACAGGCATAACCTGTTTTTTATTTCGTTTTCAGCACAAACCCCTGGTCCTTAATACAGGCCTGTCGTAGTTTTAAGGCTTAAGACCTGACTATGGTTTGATTAGATAAAGTCAAATGATTGTGTCGATGGAATTTACAAATAAAAAACCGCCGGGAAGTAATCCCGACGGCCATGTTTAAAATCACTCAAATATATTAAAGCAAATACTATCCAAACAATTCATCAAAGATCGCCTGTACCGTAGTGATCTTATCTGCCTTCCAGGCGTTGGTGCCGCAGAAGACCAGACCGGTATCCACATCGCCCTTCTGGGCACGGTCCAGGGCGGTGACGATACAGAAACGCTCACCTGATTCTTTATAGGAGCATTTTTTGAGGCAGCCCATCCGGCAGGGGGTGTGGTGGTCCAGATCATACTGGCGGATGTTGGGGGTGTTGGTCAGGATTGCCCGGCCTGGCAGGCCGGCCGGTGACATCAGCAGGCCGATATCTTCTTTTTTGCAACTCAGATACGCTTGCTTGAACTCATCAGCGGCATCACACTCTTCAGTGCAGACAAAACGGGAAGCCATCTGCACACCATCAGCCCCTTCAGCCAGGGCATGTTCAAGATCAGCCCGATCCCAGATGCCACCGGCAGCGATGATCGGTATTTCAACATGGTATTCATCGCGGAAAAACTGCTTGATCCCCCGCACAGTAGCGTACTGGTCATAGTCACCTTTGCCGATATTCTCCATCTTTTCACCCAGGTGCCCGCCGGCAGTGTCCGGGTCTTCCACCACCACCGCATCAGGCAGACGGTGGTAGCGCTTTTCCCAGGTACGGGCGATCAACTGAGCTGCTCGGACTGACGAGGCGATCGGCACCAGGGCCACATCAGGAGCATGGGCTGTCAGCTCAGGCAGAGACAGCGGTAGGCCGGCACCGCAGACAATCACCTGGGCTCCGGCCTCAATGGCGGATTTAACCAGCGGTTCAAAATCTGACAGCGCCACCATGACGTTGACACCGATAATGCCGTCCGGTGCAATGGCGCGGGCCTTGCGAAGTTCAGTCTGGAAGGCCTGGGTCTCGGCCTGAAAATAGTTGGTACCGGTGTAGTGATCGCTGTTCAGGGCGATACCGGCTGCTGCCACTAGGCCGATGCCACCACACTTGGCTACGTGACCAGCCAGGCTGCCGCCTGATATCCGTACTCCCATACCGCCTTGAATGACCGGGAACCGCGCCGTGTGTTTGCCGATCTTCAACTCTTTAACCATGATCAACCCTCCCGATGCAGCATTGATGCTATGCTATATACAACAGCAGCATGATGGGCGTTGTAATAGTTCTGTAAAAGCGTTGTTCTTGACCAATGAAGTCGGACACTTCATAATGTGAAACATCTCTTTGTAAGGAGGCTATCAAATGGACAAGAACTGGAAGCTTGAGACCCTGGCAATTCAGGGCGGATACGAGCCTAAGGCTGGTGAAGCGCGGATTGTGCCGATTGTGCAAAGCACTACCTTTAAATATGACAGTGCTGATTATGTGGCAAAGCTGTTTGACCTGGAGGTGCCTGGCTTCTTTTACACCCGGCTGGGCAATCCCACGGCTGATGCCTTTGAGCAGAAGATCGCCCAGATGGAGGGCGGCTCCGCAGCGCTGGCAACCTCCTCTGGCCAAGCAGCCATCAGTCTGGCCATTCTGAACATCTGCCAGGCTGGACAGCACATAGTATCGGCCAGCACGCTGTATGGCGGTACCTACAACCTCTTCTCAGCCACCCTGCCCAAGTTTGGGATTGAAGTCACCTTTGTAAACCCTGATGCCTCAGCAGAAGAGATCGCAGCAGCCTTCAGGCCAACCACCCGTGCCCTGTATGCCGAGAGCATCGGTAACCCCGGCATGAACGTGCTGGATTTTGATAAATTCAGCAGCGTGGCCAAGGCGCAGCAGGTGCCGCTGATCATTGACAACACCATGGCCACCCCGTACCTCTGCCGCCCCTTTGAGCTGGGGGCCAACATCATTGTCCATTCAGCCACCAAGTATATTGACGGCCACGCCACCAGTTTAGGCGGAGTGATTGTGGATGGGGGCACTTTCAACTGGGATAACGGAAAGTTTCCTGAGCTGGTGGAGCCGGATGGTAGCTACCACGGCATGCAGTACGTTAAGACCTTTGGCCCGGCAGCCTATGTCATCAAAGCGCGAGTACAGCTGATGCGAGACCTGGGAGCCACCGTAGCGCCGATGAACGCCTTCCTGTTTAACCTGGGCCTGCACACCCTGCCGCTGCGGATGCAGCGCCACAGTGAAAATGCCCTGGCCCTGGCCAAACACCTTGAGGCACATCCCTGTGTGTCGTGGGCCTGCTACCCCGGGCTGGCCAGCCACCCCAGCCATGCACGGGCACAGAAATACCTGCCCAAGGGAGCCAGCGGCGTGCTGACCTTTGGTATCAAGGGGGGGGCAGCAGCAGGCAAGAAGTTTATGGAGGCCTGCAAGCTGATCGCCCTGGTGGTGCATGTGGGGGATGCCCGTTCCTGCGTCCTGCATCCGGCCAGCACAACCCACCGCCAGCTGACCGAAGAGCAGCAGCTTTCCTCCGGGGTCAGCCCGGATCTGATTCGGCTGTCGGTGGGGATTGAACATATTGATGATCTGATTGCGGATGTGGATCAGGCGTTGGCAATCAGCCAGAACTAATTATCTTACCCGAGGGGTGCAGCTGGTTGCACCCCTGTTTTCGTACAGGATTCCCATGCTTGACATCGCCATCGGCACCTTCACCATGCGTCCCTATGTGTTCGCCTTTTTTGCCGCGTTTCTGCTGGCCTGCGTCCCCCATGTGGGTTGGAAAAAAACCCTGACCTTCACCGGACTGGGCTACCTGATCGCCTTTATTTCGGAGAAACTTTCCATTACCACCGGCATTCCCTATGGCTGGTACTACTACATTGACACCACCAAGACCAAAGAACTCTGGATCTGGGGAATACCGTTCTTTGACTCGCTCTCCTACGTCTTTCTGACCTACTGCAGCTACACCACTGCCCTGCTGATTCTGTCACCACTGGCGACCCGTGGTTCAGACCTGATCACCCTGGAGACCCGCACTATCCGTAGCTCATGGGCTGCCTTGGTACTGGGTTCCTTTCTGCAGACCTTTCTAGATATTATCATTGATCCCGTGGCGTTGCAGGGCAGCCGCTGGTTTCTGGGGCAGATCTACGGTTACAAAGAGGTGGGGGTGCATTTCGGAGTGCCGCTGTCCAACTATGTTGGCTGGCTGTTGACCAGCTTTGTGCTGGTGGCTGCCTTTCAGTGGGTTGATCGCAGCCAGGATGTAGAAACGCCGCGGGGGATCTTCCCGATGCCATTCCGGTCACTGCTGGGGCCGGTTCTGTATCTTTCAGTACTGTTGTTCAACTGGGGGGTGACACTCTGGATTGGGGAAAAACTGCTGGCCATGACCGGCATCTTCATCTTTACCCTGCCGATTGTACTGGTGGTGGTACTGGCACTGCAGCGAGTCAATCGCTACCGCGAAGAAGAGCTGAGGGAGCATCTCAAGGATTATCCCTGGTCACCGCTGGGCAGGTGGTAGGAACTTTTATGTTGCTCCTGCCAGCGGCAGTTCCAGTGATACCTCGGCGCCGTCGGCATAGTTCGTGACGGCAATCCGGCCACCCATATGCTTTTCAATGATCATTTTGGCCATGTAGAGCCCCATCCCGACCCCCTGTGCCTTGAACTTACGGGTAAAATACGGGTCAAAAACCTTGTGCATGATCTCTTGGGGAATCCCGCCGCCGTTGTCCCGCACCCTGATCAGGGCGTGGGAGTCCTGTTGTAAGCATCTGATTTCTATCTGCGGCTGTGACGGCTGCTGCAGCAGGATGGCCTCTTTAGCGTTCTGGATAATGTTCAGCAGTACCTGTGAAAATTCTTTGCGATAACCGCTGATGACCGGATCATGGTCTGTGTTGAGTTTGAGCTGAATACCGCGCGCCTCCAGGTCGTTGCGGACCAGGGCCAGGGACTCAGTGATCGCCGGAAGCAGACTGAACGATTGTCGCTCATAATCGGGCTGATAAAACGCGCAGAAGGTGTCGATGGTGTGGGACAGATACCCCAGCATCTTCAGACACTCTTGCGTATATTCGTTACAGGCGGCCTGAGTCAGGCTTTCATCCGTAAATTCAGCTTGTTGGTTCTGAATGATCAACGCAATATTGTTTAGCGGTTGCCGCCATTGATGGGCAATATTGCTGAGCATCTCGCCCATGCCAGCCAGGCGGGCCTGATGGGCCAGAATGTGATCCTTGGCCCGGTTCTTTTCCACCTCTTGGGCTATCCGCTGCTCCAGCTCAATATTGAGGCGACGCAACTCTTCTTCGGCCTGTTTGCGTAATGCCAATGCCTCTTCCAGTTCCCGGACCTTTTCCTCCAGTTTTGTTGCCACTACCCGGCTGTATTCGCGCAGGAACCGCTCTTCTCCCTCGTTGATGACCTGTTGGGGCACTGTCTGTTGGCGTGCCGCGCATTCCTGCATGATCGCACAGGTTTTCTCCCACAGTACGGCAGGCTCAACCGGCTTGTTGATGAAAGCCTCTGCCCCGAGGGACAGTGCCAGTTCATGTTCCTTTTCGCCGGTGTAGGTGGATGAATAGAAAATAAACGGGATGGCACGGAGTGCAGGGTCGGCCTTGACCGCCCTGATCAGTTGAAAACCGTCCATACGCGGCATCAGGGCATCGGAGATGATAATGTCGGGGGGGTGGCAAACTGCCTGTTCAAGCCCTTCCTGCCCGTCCTGTGCCTCGATCACGGTGCAACCGTAGTGTTCAAGGGTCAGCCGCAGCAGTTTTCTGGCGTTTACATTGTCTTCAACGATCAGGACCTGCATGATGGCTATCCCCCGTTTCCGCTTGCATCAGGCGTTGGTATGCCGAGCAGGGCATGGATCTTGTCCATGATGGTCAGCGGGTCGATCGGCTTCTCAAAGTAGCCGGTACAGCCGGCAACAAGCGCCTGATCCATATCACCCGTCATGGCGTTGGAGGTGATGGCAATGATCGGGATACTGCCGTTGGCCCCGCTTTTACGGATACGCCGGGTGGCCTCCAGGCCGTCAATATCCGGCAGGTTGATATCCATGATGATAAAGTAGGGACGCTCGGCTATGGCCAAATCTACCCCTTTTATGCCGTTTTCTGCGGAAATTACTTCGTAGCCGTAGCGCCGCAGGGCATAACTGATCAGCCTCAGGTTGTCGTTGTTATCCTCTACTACCAGTACCTTTTTCATAGAGCCGCTCCGGGATGCTAAGGGTAAATGCGCTTCCTTCGCCAAGCGCGCTGCTGCAGGTGATGCTGCCGTCCAGTACCTCTTCAATCAGTTTTTTGGTCAGATACAGACCAAGCCCGGTCCCCGGCGCCAGGGTCTGCAGGGGGGATTCAAGGCGTACAAACGGCTTGAACAACCGGTTGGTATCGGCTTCAGCTATGCCGATACCGGTGTCGCTGATGGTAATTACGATACATTCCGGCTTCCCCAGTTGGACTGCCTCAACAGACGATGAAAGTGTAATGCAGCCCTGTTCGGTAAACTTAACAGCGTTGCTCAGCAGGTTAAGTACGCACTGCAGCAAGCGACGCCGGTCGGTGCGCAGTTCATGGTGCAATAACTGCAGTTCAAGCTGCAATCCCTTTTCGCGGATGTCGTTTTCAATATATTGTACCGCTTCCTTCAACAGGTCGTACAGATCAAACAGTTCAAACCTGATTTCAATCTTGCCTGCCTCAATCTTTGAGACATCGATCACATCATTGATCAGGTTCAGCAGATGTTTACCGGAGCGAAGGATGGTGGTCAGGTTTTCCTTCTGCTCCTGATTAACCGGGCCGAGCCATTCATCTTTCAGGATACTGGAAAAACCGATGATCGAATTAAGCGGGGTGCGCAGTTCATGGCTCATGGAGGCAATGAACAGGGACTTCAGCTGATCCAGTTCCTGCATCCTGGTATTAGCCTGCTCCAGCTCTTCGGTTTTCTGGTTCAGGTCGTCCACGATGTTCATCAGGGCTTGCTGGTTTTCCTGCAGTTCGCGGCTGCGTTCTATTAATTCCATCGTACGTTGTTGTACCAGCTCTTCCTGATGAAGCTGCTGTAACTTCAGCTGAGCGGCAAGCTGCACTTCTTCGGTGATATTGCGCGCAATAACCGAAGCCTGTGAAATAGTACCGGCGGCATCTCTGATCGGTGATATGGTCAGCGAGACTGAAATATGCTCACCGTCCTTCCGTATCCGCTCGCTTATGAAATGCTCAACCCGTTCCCCCCTCCGGATCGTTGCCATGATCTCATCCAGTTCAGCCCGGCGCTCAGGTGGGACCAGCATGGTGACTGAACGTCCCACGGTCTCATCGGCGGTATAGCCGTAGAGCCGTTCAGCCCCTTTGTTCCAGGTAAGGATGGTCTGCTGCAGGTCTTTTGCGATGATGGCGTCGTCCGACGACTCAACGATTGAACTCAACAAATGTTCCGCCTCCTCGTTTTTTTTGCGGCTGCTGATATCGTGGACGGTAGAGCGGCTCATCAGGTAGCTGCCGTCCGGATTGGTAACCGCACTGGCACTCAGCAGCACCGGCAGGATCGTGCCGTCCTGGCGCAGCATCTCGCATTCCATATCCTTGACGCAGCCCAGTTGCTTGAAGCGGGGAAAGGTTTCCGCAAAGAGCTGCTTGCTGTGTGATGTCAGCAGATCGGCAAAACGCATCCGTCCCACAATCTCTTCACGTTGATACCCCAGCCACTGCAGTTCGGTGGCATTGATGCGAATGAAGATGCCGTTGGCATCCAGTGAATGATAGCCGCATGGGGCATGTTCGTAGAGATCCAGCATCTCATCGGCGGAAAGGCGCAGCTCCTCTTCAACCCGTTTACGTTCCCGGAAAAGCGGCGCAATCAGGGCGATACCGACCGCCATGGCACAGGACAAAGCAAAACCGATCAGTTCGTTCAATAGGTCCGGCGTATAGGGTTGTTCCCCGATCAGCAGACGGTAGAGCGGTAGTATTCGTCGCACCGACATCAGCAGCAGTGCCGCAACGATCAGACACCAGGCGATCCGTCTGCCGGTAATGCTGATCAGGCGGATCGCCATGACTGCCGCTGTAGCCTGAATGGCGATCGAAAGCAGTAAAAGCAGTATGAGAGAAGGCGAAGAAAAGGTCATAACCCAAGGTGCTCCTTGCGGCTTGCGATATTATACATCCTTACTGCAGTTGACGCCAGTTGCCCGTTGTTCAAGCGCCTTGATCTGTTCTTTCAACTCCACCATCTTCAGTTCCCGCCCCACAAAGGCCTTAAGCATCTGCTCCAGTTCATGGTTCCTGCGTTCAAGTTCACCGGTGCGTTCCGTTACCCGCTGTTCCAGTTCCGTGTTGAGACGGTTAAGCTCCTGCTCTGCCCGTTTGCGTTCGGTGATGTCGAAGATTGCGCCGTCAAGCCAGAGCAGTTGGTTGTTATCGCTGCAGACACCTTGGCCCTTCTCGCAGACATTCCGAATCGATCCATCCGCAGCAATGATCCTGTAGTCGATCGTATAGGCTCGTCTCCCGGCTACTCCCTCATGGATCTTTTCAGTGACCATCTCCCGGTCGTCCGGGTGGATGACGGACAGGTAGGACCGCACGCGATTGCCGATAAAATCGGACGCCGGATAACCGGTTATTTCCGCTATCGTATTGCTGATATATGACATTGTCCAATGTTCATCGTATGCGCAGCGATACACAATCCCCGGAATATTCGAAACCAGCGTGCGGAATCGCTCCTCACTTTCCTGCAACGTCTGCTCCGCCTGCTTGCGTTCGGCAAGCTCCGCTGCCAGCAGTTCATTTTTGTCCTGCAGTTCTGTCGTGCGTTCCTGAATCAGCTGTTCCTGATGTTCATACAGGATCGCGTGGCGCAGGACCAACGCCATAATGGTGGACAGGTTGTTTAACAGGCTGAAGGCAGCGCTTATCTCCTGATCATCCGTCAGACCGAGTACCAGCATGGCTCCCACGCGAAACGTACCGATATTGAGCGGAAAGACCATTGACAACGCAAGCCCTTCCTGTTGCAGCAGGGCGGCAATTTCGGATGCCTCCTCCCCGCGCCATTGCTGTGCCTGCGGCATGTGGTGTACGGCTTCAAACAAGAGTTTGCCGGTCTGTGATTCGGCCCATTGTCTTCGCTGTGGCGGATTGACACTGAAGATGCGGTGCATAGCCACGGTCGGTGTGCAGAGACATTGAATCAGCAGCACACAGTCTGCCCCGGTCAAGTTGCGGATCTCTTGGGTCAGATAAGTTCCCATCTCAGCCGGGTTGTCTGCGCGGCGCAATACCCTGTCCAGAATACCCAGAGCTATTGTCGGAAATGCGGATTCAGGTGAAAAGGTGTCCGGTTGCATGGTTGCGTTTCCTTTGGAGTTCAGGCGGTTTTCTCAAAATCCGAGATCTTTTTCTTCAGTTCCACCATCCGCAGTTCCCTCCCCACAAAAAGACGGTTGGTCCGCTCCAGCTCCCGGTTTTTGGTCTCCAGCTCGGCGGTGCGTTCCCGGACCCGCTGTTCAAGCTCTTCGGAGATGGTGCGCAGCCGCTCCTCCACCAGTTTTTGCCCGGTAATGTCCTGCACAGTTCCCGCTGACCGGACCGGCTGATCATCTTCATAGAACGTCTCACACTCCTCATGGACATAGGTGATTCGTCCGTTCGGCAGCAGCAGGCGATGGTCGATTGAGTAGGGGGTCCGGGTCTTCACTGAATTGAGATAGGCAGCATTGACCGCCTCGCGGTCATCGGGATGAATTGTCTGCAGAAAAGCGTCATAGGAAGCACCAAACTCGCTTGGATCGATCCCGAACATGCGATAGATCTCATCGGACCAGGTGAGTTGATTGGTTAGGAGATCCAGCTCCCAACTCCCCAGATGGGCAATCCGCTGGGCCTCGTTAAGATCCCTGGCTGTTTTGTGCAACGACTCCTCCGCAGCCTTGCGGGCGGTGATGTCGCGCACCATTGCCAGGTTGTAGCCCTGGCCGTCGTACTCCAGGTAGTTGGCGCTGATCTCAACCGGGAAGATAACACCGTTCTTTGCCCTGTGGCGTCCCTCAAAGGTAAGCGCCCGGCTGTTTTTCAGCTCGGCCCAATGCTCGGGCCAACGCTCCAGGGGAAAGTCGGGATCAACATCAGCCACCCCCAGGGTCAGCAGTTCGTCGCGCTCATAGCCCAGGGCGCGGCATGACTCCTCGTTTACATAGCGAAAACGGGCCTGTTCATCGATCAGAAAGGCTGCCTCTTGTACACTGTTCAGGGCAAAGCTGAGCAGGGCAATACTCCGTTCCGATTCTTTGCGCAGGGTACGGTTACGCAACGCCTGGATACCGAAGGCGAGATCCCCTGCCAATTCCTCCATGAGCCGGATTTCATCCAGGGTGAAGGCATCAGGTTCCGAAGCGTAAATGACAAAAACGCCGAATATCGCTTCATTCTCATCCTTAAGCGGCAGGGCGATGACGGAGCGATACCCGCGCTGCAGGGCATTTTCACGCCATGGCGTCATGCGCGGGTCCGTGGCGATATCCTGGATGCAATCGGTTCTGGCATAGCGGACAGCACTACCCACAGCCCCGCTGCCACGCTCTGTATCGGCCCAAGTAACGTTCGCTGCAGCAAGTTCGTCGCCTTCTACACCGGCCCAGGCAACCGGGCGTACAGTCCGGTTCGCATCGTTCTCTGGATAGCCCACCCAGGCCATGGGGTAACCAGCTTCATCACACACGATACGACAGATCCTGTCCAGCAGGGTCTGTTCGTTTTCAGCCCGCACCAAAACCTGATTGCAGTCACTGATGGCCCGCAGTTCACGATTCAGATGCTGCAGGGCCGCTTCTGTACGCTTGCGTTCTTCCAGTGCGCGGGCAAGTTTTATGGTGCTGTAACTGAGATTACCGATCAGCACCGCAAAATCGGTGTAGAACGACATCACGGCATCTACCGTTTCCCGGCTCCAGCGGGGCACACGATCAAGCGCAGCCAGGTACTCCTGCTCGTTGAATCCGTAGTGGCGCGCCTGAAGACGGAAGGTCTCGTAATCAGGGGGTTCGTCGTCAAAGAAAAACTGTCCCAGAAAGATATTCCCCATCTGGCGGTCTCCCAGCATGATCGGCGTGGCCATATCCCACATATTGTTCTTGCAGCGGTACAGCTTAAAGGTGCCGACCGGTACGTTACGGCTCAATTCGAGATCACTCTCAATGCACAAAAGACGTGATTCAGGATTACATCGGTGAAATTGGGTACAGATATCCTGCCAGCCGGTTCCTACCAGCACCTTACCGTTAAGGTCGATGATACCGATGCCGATCCTGGTCAAACGGTAGAAGTCGTCCATCAGCTTCTGGATTTTTTCGCTATCGATAATATCGGCAAGCTCCAGCGCACTGACATCCGCTTCAGGGGCAAGGATGGCATCCAGCTTGCGCCGGACCTTCTGCTCACTTTCCTGCAGGCTTGCCTGATACCCCCGGATGGCATCACGCATCACCGCAAAACTGTTCACCAGTGTTCCCACTTCATCATTGCCGCTCTTCACTAAAGCTGATTCAAAGTCGCCTTGCGCCATCTTTTCCGCAGCATGGGCAAGACGATTGACCGGTCTTCTCACGATCCGTTCTACGATGACGGTGATGCTGATCAGGTAGCCACAAAAAACAAGCAAAAGCGCTGTGGCAAGTTGCCGATATCTCGCCTCAGCCGCAGCCGTTGTCGAAGCGATGTTGATGGTAAGGGAGAGGTTGCCAAGCTCATTGCCAAGAAATTGTAGCCTGTGTTCCACCATGCGAAAATCTCTGTTCTGCGCAGCTGGTACCTCCTGAACCGGATACAGCAGCCTGGCGTCAGGATCTGTCAGACGGATACTGACCCACTCCTTATTCAGACCCAGCTGGGCATCCAGATTTTCATAGACCGTGTCAAGCTGGTGGGCAAGCAACAACGGAACCAGCCCTTCTGCAACACTGTTCAGGTGCTGCGCGGTTGCACGCAACTGCTGCTGTTCCAGATTGCGCAGCGACTGCGGAAACCAGTAGCCATACAGGAAAAGAAAAAACAGCCCGCTGAGAAGAGCTAGCGGCAGGAATATCTTGCTGCGCAGCGTCATCGTTTCCCTTCCTCTTTCCAGAAGTCAACCCAGTAGGTTTCGAGCCCCCAGGCCCGCATCTTTTCGTAATCAGCCAGGGAGACAGGAGCGAGTCGTGTTGTCGGGATCTTTGCCAAAAGCGCCCTTCCTTCCGTTGTTGCATCCATTGCCAGCAGGGCCTGGCGTACTCTCTCCCGTTCGGCTACCGGGATACGCAGATGTGCGGCAACAGGATGGGAGCTTAGCCCCCGTGTCGTATAGATCACCCGCAGGGCATTGCGGATCGCCGGGGGCTGCTCTGCCAGGCTTTTTTCAACACCTCCGCCAGCAACGGTCAGTCCCTTGACCACATGGAGGTAGACGGAACTGTGGGTCTTGACATAGAGCGGCTTGACCTTGACATGATGCAAGTGGTCGAGGTCAGCCCGCATCAGGAGCGAGGCGCCCAGGGCGTTGGGTGACGGGAAGGCGACCTGTTTCCCTTCCAGTTCTTTGAGACGTTTAACAGGAGAGTCCTGTCTAACCACCAGGATGCCGCGCAACGGAGCAGTGTCGGCAACCAGCGGCAGATAGTTCTTTGCCTTCAAGACATGGTAGGGGTTCATGTAGACAAAATCGAACGAGCCCAAGGCAAATTCTTTTTCAAAGTTCTCAATGTTCAGTGTCGTTACCAGCTTGAACCTGAGCCCGGTACGCCTGCTTAGTTCCGTAATGATCGGATTCCAGACGGCATAGAGCTTTCGTTGTTCAAACTGCGGCACAACACCGATGGTGTACACCGTTGCCTTGTTGTCAGGTGATGGGACGGGTGCAGCAATTGAGAGACGCACTGAAATGATGCATACCAGAATACACACAAGGAAGAGTCTGCTTATTGCTTTCATGGTTTTCCTTCTTTCCTGAACCGCTGGTCGGCAACCAGCAGATCCGGCACCGTCAGGACGTTTTTTCAAAGGTTGCGATCTTCTCCTTCAGCTCCATCATCCGTAGCTCTCGACCTACAAAGAGGCGATTAATCCGCTCCAGCTCCCGGTTCTTTGCCTCCAGTTCGGCTGTTCTCTGCTGTACCCGCTGTTCAAGCTCTTCATTCAGTTTCCTGATCTGCTCCTCCGCCTGCTTACGTTCAGTAATGTCCAGGTTGGTACCAATCATGCGCAGCGGCTTGCCATCCGAATCTCTGAACGTTTTGGACACCGCCTGAATGAGCCGGATGACACCATCAGGACGAACAATGCGAAATTCAGGGGCATACTCCTTTTCGCCGCGAAGGGCAGCCTGGATGGCATCGTTGGCCAAGGCCGCGTCGTCGGGATGGATGCAGTGGAACCAGGCGTCATAAGCACCGCTAAAGTCCTCGCGTCGGATGCCGTAGAGGCGATACATGCTTTCATCCCAGACCAAACTATCGGTAACGATATCCCAATCCCAGATTCCTATTCCAGAGCTCTGGGTAGCGAGCTGGAGGCGTTCCTTGCTTTCGCGGAGGGTCTCTTCGGCCTGCTTGCGCTCCGATATATCTGTTGATATGCCGCAGAGCCCATAAGTTGTGCCATCGCTGTCCCGCACTGCAACCTTGGTGCTGTGGTAATGGCGCAGCTCATCCTCAACCAGTGCCTGTTCCTCAATCGTCAACGGTATGTCAGAGGCCATGACCAGCCGGTCATTTGCCATGAATTTATTGGCTATCGCTTCAGGAAACAGGTCAAGATCGGTCTTTCCTTTGACATTTTCGTTGCTGGTCTGGAAGAGTTGGTACCAAGCCCTGTTGACGAACTGGTAGCGCCCCCTACGGTCTTTCATGTAGATCAGGGCCGGAGAGTTGTCGAGTATAGCCTGCAACTGCATGGCAAGCTCTTTGACTGCCGAGCCGAAATGCCGACTGAGCAGCAAAATAACGAGGAATGCCACGCAAGAGAGCAGGACGGTTATCAGCAGCATCCCGATGATGCCGGATTGCTGGTCCTGGCGTGTCTTGTCAACATTGACCACCAGCCGGATGACGCCGGCAATTTCGGCATCAATGCCACCGCCGTAAGGGAATACAATGATCTTTGCCGTTGTGCCCCGTGTAGTGGTCCGTTCACTGACCACTGTTTTCTTGCCGGCAAGCGATTCTCTGAGCATGACAAGGTCTTCGCCGCTTACTGTTCTGCCATTGTAGGCCGGATCGCTGTGAGCAATGATCCGCCCGGCTGTTGATTCAACGGAGACAGCATCTATTTCAGGGGTTTTGGCCTTGATCTCCTCGACAAAGAGGCGGGCATGGTAGGTGCCGGAAAAGCTGACCTTACTGACCGATTCGCCGATGATCCTGGCAAGTGCCCCAGCCAGTCGGTCTTCTTCCCGCGATTGCAGCCTGATGAACAGGTAACTTGAGGCGCTGGTGACCAGCAACATCAGCACCAGGGTCAAGGCGCCAAAACTGAAGGCAAGTTTTCTGTCCACCCGGTCGATAATCGGGTTTCGTGAAGTGGTCATGGGACGGCTCTTTTTCTGGTCGTATTACTGTTTCACAATGCGCATGGCACCGCGCCATTGCGGTACAGGACTCTTCCACGGTTTGGCAAAGGCCGGGGGGATCGGCCCCATCCAGCCGGGATACTGCTTCAAGGTCTCTTTGGTGATCGGAAAGACCGGCACCAGGGCATGGTAGGGCGTCTTCTCTCCGGTTAGCAGCGTATAGGCCGCCCTGAACGCCTCAGCGCCAAGGGGTCCGCAAAACTGAGCCGAATCAATCACCGTCAGTCTGCCCTCTCGGATATTCTTGACCGATGCCGGGTCGCCATCAATGGTGGCCACCATAATCTCGTTTCTGCCTGCCTTGGCCAGCTTATCCACCACCGCCAGCCCGCCGCCGTCATTAACCGTAAAAATTACGTCAATGGAACCACGGGCCGGAAAATCCTTCAAAATACATTCACCGGCCTTGCCCCCACTGACCGGTTCGACAGCCGTGTATGACTTCAGCACACGGTAGCGTTGCCCTGCCTGTTCAAGCGCCTCCAGAAAGCCGTTGACCCGCTCCACCGTTGACGAGACATGGGGGTATTCCACCAGCACAATCCGCAGTTCCTTTGTCTTGGGGAATTTTGAGGCGATATACTCGCCATCCAGATAGCCGGCCTGATAATTGTCGGAGGTCCGGTAGGCGGCCAGGGTGCCACCGCTGATGTATTGGTCATAGGCCACCACCTTGATGCCAGCCTTGTTGGCCAGCCGCAGCGGTTCAGCCAACGCCGCATTATCGGTTGGTTGCACAATGATCAGATCCACCTTGTCCCGGATCAGCTCCTTCATCTGGCGGATCTGGTTTTCAATGCCGCTGCTGCTGTCTCCTGCAACCCGTACTAACAGTTTAACGGTTGGTTTGCCTTTGGCTGCCGCTGCCGCGTTCACCCTGCGGGCCTCATCCTCCAGCCCCTTGCTCATGGCCACCTGTCCGGGGATATTGCTGGACCAGTACAACATGCCAACACGGTACTCCTTGCACCATGCACTGCCTGCCGTTACCGTTGCAAAAAGCATGATCAAAATCAGTAATCTGATCGTCTGCATCCGGGTGTCTCCTTTCAACTGTTGCTTTCAACGGTATGTTTTTCCAGCTCCCTGACCCGTTCCTTCAACTCCATCATCCGTAGTTCCCGACCCACAAAGAGTTTGTTCAACTTCTCCAGGTCATCATTTTTAGCCTTCAATTCGGCTGTTCTCTGCTGTACCCGCTGTTCAAGTTCTTCGTTGAGTTTGCAAAGCTCTTCCTCCGCCCGTTTGCGCTCGCTGAGATCATAGCTCAGACCGACAAATCCGGTGACCAGACCATTTTCATCCCGCAGCGCCGTTACGGAGAGCAGCACCGGCAGACGGGTTCCGTCCTTGCGGATAAAGGTCCATTCATGCTCCTCCGGCAGATTACGTCGGGGGCGGGCCGCAAACACCTCAAACCCCGGCGGAACTGTTTCAGCCAGCTCTGAGGACAACTGCAGGGCATACTGCGTCAGTTCCTCCGGGTCGTGCCAGCAGACCGGCATCTGTTTACCGACCAGTTCATCGGCCCGGTAGCCGAGCAACTGTTCGGCGGCCCGGTTAAAGCTGCTGACAATGCCTTCGGAACTGGTGACGATGATGCCGTAGGCCGCAGTGTCCAGAATCGTGCGCTGGAAGACACTAAGTTGACGCAAATCATCTTCCCGTTCCTGGACAGCCCCCAGCATGGCATTGAAGCTCTGGCCGAGCCGAGCCACCTCGTCATTGCCGGAGACCGGGACACGGCAGTGGTAGTCAGCCCTGACGCGAACCTGTTCAACGGTCTCGGCCAGGGTAGAGATGGGACGGACAATGGCGCGTTGCAGCGCTGCCCGCAGCCCCAGGGTGACGGCCATCAGCAAGGCCAGCACCCCTACGGCACAGAGCTGCAGCAGGTTTCTCGTCTGCCGGTTAAGCTCATCCAGGCTCATGACAAGATGCAGATGGGCATCATCCTGCAGTCCCTGTAGCAACTCCGCCGTATTATGACTCAGGTAGACACCGTCCGGTTTAAGCGGCTGGGCTTGAAAAGGTCTGTTGGTGCTGCTGTAGTAGGCCAGCACCCGCCCATCCCGCAAAACGATTTCAGCCCTCAAAATCTGTGCATTGGCCCGCAACGGTGCGAGAATTTCACCAGCCCGCAGGGAGTCCTGGAAAACCACCGCTGTTTCCGCACCGGCGGAAACCAGTTGCGCGTACGGTTCCATGATCTGTCGTGCGCGACCTTCCAGCGTAAGGTTTTCAAACAGCGCCAACGCTACGCCTGCCACGGCAAAGGCCAAGAGCGCAGCACACCAGAGCGCGAACGCCAGCCTGCCAGGTATGCTCATGCGGTGAAGCCGGATCATCTCAGCCTCCGTACGGTTCCGTTCTCCAGCACCTCTCGAGAAACTTCGAGCATCTTTGTTTGAATCTTCAACGAGGCGGAGCGGGCCTGATCAAGGTTAACGCTCATCTCCACCCGCTCCGTAACCCTGAAGCGGATGATCCCCCCTTCGCTCAAAAAATCATGGGCAACGCCCACGGTCAGGACCGGTCGTTTCTTAAGCGATTCAAGAACAGCGCGACGTTTTTCTGCATCCTGATAGGCCACAAAGACGATCTGGCAGGGCGGCAGTTTGTCCAACGACCCGGCCCGGAACACCTCAAACGCACGTCCCTGTTCTGTGCGTCCTTCAAAGGTCTTTTCCAACACCTGGCCAAAGGGATCGTCTCCCAGGATACAGATCCGCCAGGGAACATGAGCATCCTTGAAGGTATGGGCCGGCCAGATGACATAGCGGGCAAAATTGCGCAAAAATGCGGCCTCGATCCTGATCGGGTCGGCCTTGACAGACTCTTGAGCCGCTGTCGGACCGGAAAGGCACAGCAGGTACAACAGGGCAGACAACAGAGCTGGAAAGCAGCGCCACAGCAGTTGACCAACCTGCAGTCCGATATCTGTCAAGGCAGAATCAGGCCGCATGTCGCGCTCCTCGGCTGCTGCTATGACGTCTGCTTTTCACCATCACCAACTCCGGTCTATGCACGGTAGTGCTTAACACCATCTCAGAACCGTGCCGTAAGCGTCAGCAAAAGTTCACGTGGGCGGCTGCGTGAACTTTGCGATGGGCGGTACTGCTCGTCGGCAAGATTTTTCCCCATCAGATTCAGATTAAACCGATGACCTGCCCACTTCCATCCGTAACCGGCCAGTGCATTGACCAGAATATAGGTCTGGTGAGCTGACTCGGGGGAATCTGGCAGCAGGGTCTGATCGCAGACAAAGTTGATGCCGCCACCCACATAGGCGCCTTTGAGGAATCCCTCGGTAACATTGTAACGGGTCCAGACGTTGACCAGATGGGGGGCGCTCATCTGTAACGGGGCGTTATGGAACCGTTTCACGTTTTTGTAGTTGGCCTGTCCTGCGGCATCCAGAGTTGCAGGGTCCTGGGCAAGGATCGCGGCGTCGTTTCCGCTGAATTCGGTAATTTTTGCATCCATGTAGCTGTAGGAAAGGTAGAGCTGCCAGTTGTCCGTTGCCGTGATCGTGACGTCAAGCTCAACGCCGCTTGATCGTTGTTCGCCGCTTTGGACGTTGTAGATCGCCACAGCGCCGGATGTGTTGGTTACAGCAAGATCGTTGACAATGTTTTTGTTGTGGATATCGAACCAGGTGAGCGTACCGGAGACGCGGCCACCGAACAGATCCGCCTTGAGACCGATGTCATAACCCCAGCCCCTGGTCGGCTCAGCAGCCCTGCTGCTCCCGTCAGTATTATTGAGCATTTGCGTACCGGGTACGAACGACTCGGCATATGAGCCAAAAAGCGAGAGCCCCGGCGTGACCTTATAGAGCACACCGTATTGGGGGGTAAGCGCGTTTGCGGTGATCCTGGGTTGGGATTGACCGGTCAGATGATTGGTAAGCCGACTTTCTGTCGCAGTCAGGCGCAGACCGGCCAGTACCAGCAAACGATCATTCAGAAAGCCCCAGGTCATGCCGCCGTACACCGACATGTCCGTTGCTGTAAGCGAGTTATCGACGCGGTTCTCGGTAAGCGTGGAAAGCGGGATCGTCACCACACGGTTCCAGGTGGCGGGATTCTGCAGATCCCAGAGCGGCAATGGTGATGCTGTGGGATTGCTGCCCAGTGCCGGATCGTTGGCGGCCTGGCCTGCCCGGTTGTCAAAACGCCGGTCAACATACTGCCCGCCGAAAAGCAGGCGCAGATTGCTCCAGGTAAAGTTGTAGGCGCCAACGGCATCCAACTGTACGGTGTCGTCCTCGTTGCTGTACAGTTGACGCCTGAAGCGACGTCCCTGCATAAATGTGTTGTTGTTGGCCATGCCCAGGTTACCGGAGAAGAGCGCGTCAATCTCGTACTCCTGATGGGTATAACCGGCACGCAGGCTCCAGTGATTGTCAGCCTTGAAATCAATCCAACTGCTGATGGCATGGGTCTCGCTTTGCCGGAAATCGGCAAAGGACATGCTGTTCCAAGTGTCCGGCAACCCCGGCACATCCAGACCGGACCGGTTGGGATCGGTCGCTGTCGGCACCACACCGGCCTGGGTGTTGTAGCCCGGTTTCTGCATCAGTTGCGGTGTTTCCCTCTTCTGGAAGGTTTCATACTTGAGCGACACGCTGATACGGTCATTGGGCTGCCAGAGCAGAGATGGGGAAACGTTCCAGGAATAGGCGTCGTAGGGGTTCCAGTAATGGCTGTCCTGGTCGTAGGAGGTCGCCAGCCGGTAGAAAAGGGTTTTGGTTGCCGGGCCGGTCACATCTCCTTCAAAGCGATACTGGCCGTAGGAGCCGTAGCGGGTCTCGGCAGTTGCAGCAAAAACAGGTTGCGGAGTCTTGGTAATGATGTTGACGACGCCACCGGGAGCGACCTGACCGTAAAGGAACGACGCTGGCCCCTTGACCACCTCCACACGGGAGATGTTGGTGAAGTCGAAAATTGAGGGGCCGTGGAAACCGTCGCGCAGGATCTGGACGTTGCCGGGGGTTGAGCTGACCGCAAAGCCACGGATGGCGAGGTTGGCGTTGCCTTCGTTAAAATCATTACTGCGGTAGGTAACCCCCGGTGAATAACGCGCCACATCGAAGATGTTCACCGGCTTCTGGTCCTTGATAAAGTCTTCGGTAAAGGCCTGGATTGCAAAGGGCAGATCCCGTATCGGGGTGTCGAGACGTGACCCGGATACGGAGTTGGAGGCACGGTAGCCGCTGTCAAGATGGGTGGAGACGTCAAAGGGGGTGACCCGCACGTTCACCAGCTCGGTAATATCCATGTCGGCCAACTCGGCGGCCTGACCCGACAACGGCGTCAATGCAAGCAGCAAACCGAGCATGGCTGTTGTGCGACATCCAAACCTCTGTCTAGCGTCGTTCATTTGGAGCCTCCTGCAACCGGGGCTTGAGGTATCGTATCCTCCAACTCCCTGACCCGCTCCTTCAACTCCACCATCCGCAGTTCCCGGCCCACAAAGAGTTTGTTCATCCGCTGCAGCGTCTCGTTTTTCTCAGCCAGTTCAGCAGTACGCTGCTGTACCCGCTCTTCCAGTTCATCGTTCAGCGTGCGCAGTTCCTCTTCAGCCCACTTCCGCTTGATGATATCCCACATCCCCTTCAGGAGCAGGGAGACCTTGTAATGATCCGATTCGACATAGTCTTCCTGTTTGTTTGCCACCCCGGCTACCGCCACCACCCGGTTGTTATCGATAATGGGAACGCCCAGGAAGCGGGTCAGCTCAAGGTGCCCCTGGGGACAGCCTTTTTTGAGCGGACTGGCTGCCGCATAATCGTTCACGATGACCACGCGGCGCTGTCTGACCGGTTCGGCCCAGAGCCCGGCATCGCTGAGCGGAAAACGTAGCGGTTTGTCAATGGGGCAGCTTTCCATGACTTTGACTGACCAGAGGTGAGTCTCCATAAAGCTGTCATCATCGCTGATCAGCCCCACAAAACCGATCACGCTTCCGGTCAGGTTCACACATTTATCCACAACAAAGGCGATAATCTCGGACACCTGGGCCGTCGGCATCTTTTGATAGACATCCAGCAGCGCCATCTGCCGGGTCAGATTCTGACGCAGTTCCTCTTCTGCACGCTTGCGACCGCTGATATCCACCAGGGAGACCAGTACCTTGGCAAGGGACTGCTCATAACCGGGACAGACCGAGAAGTGAACGGTTACCTGACGGGGCTCACCCGCCAGGGTCTTGACCTCCGCATCCCGCACCAACTCGGTTGTGCCTTGCCAGAGAGAGACAAGCTCCTGGCGGAAGGCTGCAAAGGAGTCCGGGGTAAAGGTGTTGACCAGCCCGGCAAACAGTTCCGCCTTGTCGGTTGCGCCGTGCAGCGCCAGGGCCGCCCGGTTCAGATCAACAATCCGTGCCCTTTCCGCGCAGTGCCGGATCGCCTCGGGGTGTTGATCGAGGTAGGCGGCAATATCGTGGACACCCTCAGCCTTTAGCCGGTCAAAAAAGGACTTTACCTCTGAAAAATCCTCTTCCCAGATTGATACCGGCGAGTTCTCAAACACCAGCCGGTAACGCTCCTCGCTCTCCCGCAAATGTCGATACATCAGCAGGGTGGTCATGCCGTCCGCCAACCGCCTGCCGATCTCCTGAAACAGACGTTGTTCTTCTTCAGGCCAGGAACGGGGATATGAACACTGGTGGATACCAAACTGCCAGGGGAGTCCGATCTTGGGGTGAATGGCTATCGACAAAAAGCTCTTGAAACCAAAACGTTCAGAGACATCCGGGGGGAGCGGATTCGGTGCGCCGGGACCAAAGGTCTCCGGGCCATTGGAAGCCAGCAGGAGACGGAGCGTAGCCGCAACATCCGTTGTCATCGGCTGGGGTGTTCCCAGGACGCCTGCTCCGGGATACTCTGGACGGGTGCGTTCCATCGGCACCTGCCATGTTGCGGCTTCGGGATCGCAGGGGTGCATCAGAAAGGCCCGGTCGCAGCCGAAGATGGCGAGCACGGCATCCAGCACATCGCTCAGCATCTGCTCAAGGTCGTCGGTCCCCTGGATCGCCCGATTGATCCGGTCCATGCTCTCAAAAAAGTGCAGCGGCGCCAGACGTACCTGTTCCGCCTGTTTGCGCTCGGTGATATCGACAAAGGAGACGATGACCCGCATGATCGCGCCGGTCTGGTCAAACTCGGGTTCGGCATTCAGCAGCATCCAGGTTAGCTGCTCCCCGTCGGGATGGTAGATGCCGGTTATCAGGTCTCTGACCGCCTGCCGGGTGGCTATGACCTGACTGACCGGGTATTCCGTTGCCGCCAGCGCAGAGCCGTCTTCCCGCAGGAACTGCCAACCCGGATCTACCAGCTCCCTGCCTGCCAACTGTTCCGCAGAAAGCCCCAGCAACTCCTGGGCCAAGGGGTTGCTGTCCAGTATCCGGCCCTGCCCGTCATGGAGTATGATGGCGGTCTGCACCTTGTGGATCAACGACCGGTAGCGCTCCTCGCTTGTGCGCAGCTCGACATCCCGCGCATCCAGCCGGTCCAGCATGGTGTTGAACTCCCGCGCCATGACGGCGGCCTCATCATCCCCCGGCACTGAGGAGCGGACACAGCGGTTGCCAGAGCTGACCGCATCAATCGTCTGCTGGATCAGGTGGAGTCGTCTGGTGAATCGGCGGCCCATCAGCCAGGCGATGATCGAGCCGATGATGATGGTGG
>Ga0209016_1000088_pt1 | contig 139713 bp, 130 predicted proteins | sample EPASupsiteSAE305_FD_187265 | JGI IMG/M metagenome (GOLD analysis project Ga0209016, IMG submission 187265) | Bioremediated contaminated groundwater microbial communities from EPA Superfund site, New Mexico - SAE3-05 (SPAdes) (version 2) | ecosystem: Environmental > Aquatic > Deep subsurface >...
AGGCAAATAAAGTTGAAAAAGAGCAACACAACCGAAAACAGCGACATCTGAACAGCGAAGCAAACTTAAAAAATCAGCCGGCTGACTGGAACGGACTCAAATCGAGCCGATTTTCAACGACCTGCTAGTAGATAATGGTACGTTGCCACGTCCTTTAATTTTTTCGAACTCGACGATTTTCGTTTTGTTCTGTGTGTTTTCATCAATGGTGTTGATCGTGTAGCCACAATCGAAGTCATCTAAAATGTCTGTAGTACCAGCATATATCGGCTTTCCATCATTGCCTGGCCGCTTATTTACGTGAGCTAGAGCAACAATGGTTCCGCCCTTCATCACGAACTGGCGCGCAATCCTTGCAAACTCCGAGGACTCTTTTTTGTCCATGATATTTGCGAATTTTTTCAATGTATCCAGTATGATAACCTGGCCACACGCTGTGTTGCTTTCAATCATCGACAACATGGCTTTCCAAAACTTCTTGGCCTCAAAGTTGTTGTATCCGTCGGCGATCATGTTGAAACCATACTCTTGTGCAATCCGAGCCTTTTCTACCAATCCGTTGCTATTGTCATCCATGTTGATGTATATTAAATTGTTGGGATTAATACGATTTTTCTTGATTGATTCCATGATCAGGCTCAACATGATCAAGGTTTTTCCGGTATTTGGTTTGGCATACAACACTGTGACTTGACCTGAGAGAACCACTGGCCCCAAGATTGCGCGTTGTTCCTGAGCCTGTTTTTCCAGTTCACCAACATCATTGATGAAATATCGATTCAGTGGCGTTATCAGAGATGGTGCAGAGGAAGTTTGTGTTGAGACCGATTCACTGCCATCAACAAATTGCTCCTCAGGGTAGGCAACAAAAGCCTCGTCATCCAGAATGGAAGCTACGTCAGCACCAGCATCCTTTGCTAGCTTGATCAGCGTACCAATGGTGATTGGATTCTCCATATCATCCCGAAACGAGCGCCACTTCGCTTCTGAATCATGGCTGTTCCGGTACTTCTTGCCTCCTGAACTCCACTTATCGAACAGTTGTAAGCCTTCCTCACTGCCGCCAGTTTCATGGAAGAGGGCCATACCGACCTTGAGCCAATCCTCATATCCGATGTCAGGATTGATGCAGTCAAGTAGGCGCTGAAGCTTAGGCAAGTGTTCACCAGTGTTAATTATGGTACGATCAATAGGCCTAGGTGACGGGACTGGTTGCTGTGAAGGTGCTGTTCTTCCATTGTGAACATAAACGGCATCAATGAAATCCTGTGATACCTCTGTCAATTCAGCCTTGCTCTTAGCTGTGCAGGTAACGATTGATTTCCCGGTGCTGGGAGGTAAGACCACAAGAGCACGACCAGTCTTGATATCGATCCGGTCTGGATGCTGCTCAGTGGAGTGTGAATCGGACTTCACAAGAGCACCAGACGAGCGTTTGAAATAATGGTGCTGGCCCTTGGATGTAAGAACGACAAGCGCTGGCTCCAGTTTGAAGCGGTTTTCAAGACTGAATAGGGCTGTGACACACTCGACGGTATCGGCGTCAAACACGACAACGTCATTACCGACGATGAATCCTAGCTCGTGGTCTGGGTGAGAAGTCCAGTATCGGTGGATCTTTTCCTGAGACTGACCGTCCAGCCAGTCATCCCACTTGACGGCGGAGATCTTGGAACCGGGACCGATGGGTACGACCTGAAATCCGAAGTCATACCAACTTGCTGCGGCTGCGAGGAAGTCAGTTTGGGGAGGGGAAGGTGGAGTCGTGGAGTTTGCCGATGGTACTTCAGTGTTTTTGTGCATCTAATGTATCCATTTCCGGACTAATCAGGAAAAAGGAGCCACAAAAAACAAAAAAGCCGCATCCCCCCGCAAGAGTCCTTGAGTATTTTCTCCGGGGGAATGTCCGGAAACCCTAGGCACTTGCCGATTGGATAGCGACTTAACAAAAGCCCTAACTCTTGGTTACTCACAAAAAGTTACGATAATTTGTGAGCCTACTACATTTAGGCTAAACCATACACATATAGCTGTTGCGTGTCAATAATTTTGTGAAGTGAGAACATGAATTCAGGTGTCCGACTCTACCATTTGAACCGTGCCTTCCGTCACACGTCAATAACCCCCGAAACGGCCAGAGGTGAGCCATCAGGTGCCCACTGGCCGCCTCGGGGTACTTTCTTCCGGCCCCTAGTCCTCAGTGGTGCAGGATTTCAGCTTTTCAGGTTTTCACTAGGAGTATGGAGATACCGGGAGGGCGTGAAAACCTGAAAAACCTGCGAAACTGAGAGTCTGGTCAGTCAATCGCCGCCATGATGGCCCCCGCCTCTGGATGTTCCAGGGCATACTCCCGCAGCCAGTGGTACTGATGAGTGCAGAGTTCAGATAAGGCCGGATTCTCTGAGAATGACAGGTAACTATAGGCATACAAGCAAGTCGTGATACCGAATGCATCTGCCGACAGCTTGCCATTGAAATAGTTGTCGCAGACTACGGTGAAGTATTCAGTGGCGTCGGGATGCATATAGAAACCGCCATTGCTCAGGCGATACATCTTCCAATACCCTCCTTTATATTGATCAGAGATGTAGGATGCCATGTTGTAGATGCATGGCTCAACCTGAAACGGAAAGGCTGAACCAAAGATACTGGCTGGGACGTTGATTCGTTCATCGTTATTCAATATTGTTCGCTCCATGTTGATTCCTCCAAAATGAAAAGGGACCGTTATGGCCCCTTTTTGTGTGTAAATATGTCCTTGATTACTTTCCAAACGATAATACTTAAGCCTAACACTATGATATTAATCTTAACTCCCGTTTCGAGCAGCACCGTCAAGACACCTGCATAGGTGATCCACCATCTGGCGTTACTGTTAGCTTTCCAATAGGCCAATACCAAGGCTGTCAATACAATAATAGTCATGGCTTACCCTTCCTAACCTTGATTGGCTTGTCTGTAGTGTAGCGGAAGGTCGTACCCTCCACGATCCTGACGACCCCATCGGCCTTAAGTGCAGCCAGAAGGAAACCAGCATTGTTGGCTGATTTACCCGGATACAATGGCTTAAGACTGCTGGATGTGATGGAACTGACTGCCAACAGGTCTGTGATCTGTGACAGTGCTATCCAATCCTTACAAAACAGTCCTTTTCCTGAATTACCCACAATACGGTAGTAGGTGTCCTGCTCCGTGGTACCGACCTCGTAGGTCAGGGTAGTTTCCCCAGACAGGGTAGGGCAGGTTGCGGTCTTAGTTACAATGATGTCCGGCTGTGATTCATCCATGATTTTCTCCCTTCATATAAGGTACCGCTACTCCCGCGAAATCCAGCACATCCAGCAGGGCCAATGCTTCGGCGTACTCCCGATCTAAACCGCTATCAAACTGCATAATGGCGGCTCTCTCTTCCCAGAGTTCCTTCAGGTCATCAGGTAGACGTTCTACCCAGGCGGCAACGATGGGATTCATGGCAGCCTCCGTACACGATACCGACGTCCTATAAACAGGACGGCACCAGTAAGAATCGCCGCCACAGCCAGTTTCCAGAACAGGGATAATAAGGCAACAATGATGGATAGGATGCCGAAGTAGTAGCAAAGGGCAGACGTGACAATAAACAACAGGAAAACGAGCATGAGTATCTCCTTTCAGATACAAAAAATCCCCATGGACTGTGTCCTATGGGGGCAGTGACTACGGGTTTATTGGATTGGGGTTACAGTATTAGTGCCCTACAGGCGGCGTGAAATCTCCCAGACATCTAGTCCAATTTCAATGTATTCTCGAATGTCGAGATGGTGCTTGATGGCTTCTTGGACTTCTTCGATGGCGAGTTGTAGGTCTTCTGGAGAGAGTCGGGTTACATCTGTTCGGCGGGACAATGAGGCGATGATGTCTTGCGTGGTTACTGCAAAAATTGGGTCTGGCACGGGGTGTCACCTCCTTTCTCTGTCGGATAATTGGGGAATGGGTAAAAAAAGCCCCACCGGCTGGGGAGCCAATGGGGCGTTGTGTTGAAAATTGCTTAGTAGATGTCAGTTGGAAGTCTGGCTTTTGAATATATCTGATGAGCCCAATATTTCGGATATCCTTGCGGATATACGTTCATTTGACTGTGAAACTTGGTTGCTTAACTCTTCTCCCTCCATATCTACTGCAGCTGGAATTGTAATTGGACAAATTACACAGAGTGTAAAACCAGATATGATGCCAATGGCTATTGTGCCTCCCGGCTGTTGCCATACGTATTGATCATTAAAATTCTCCGTCAGAAGATTCTTTTTGTCGTTTATATTCTTCTTGATGTTTACTGAGATGGTATTATTGATAGAGCAAGAAGAGCCACCGCATGCTGTTGTAATATTTGGCCTGATTTGCATTAAAAAGTCATAGTATTCCGTGTCACTTAAGTCTTTTATTATGTGTACCTTCTTAAAATGATATTTAGCTCTATTCTTTATAGATTGAATAAGGGCATCACCATACTCTACCGTCAAGTGTACAGCTCCGGGATTGGCTGTTACAGATAGTCCCTGCAAGTTTCTCGCGTCTATAGCCAAAATAGAAGGCTTCGAAGATTCTGAAGAGTTCTGAATATCTTCAGTTGGTATCAATTTGTGGTTGTAAGAACAACCAGCCAAATTCAATAAAATCAGTATACTGCAAAATAGTTGTTTCATAAAATCTCCTCTTTAGTTTTAAAGTTGATGTGAGCCGGAAAAGATTGATTCGTTGATATTTCGGTGTAACTTGCTAGTTCTCTTTACAGGAGCGACTTCTTCTTTGTCTCAAATTCCACATCAGTGATAATGCCCTTCTTCCTCAATTCATCAAGCTTGATCAACTCAGCATGAACATCCACAGATGCTTCAATCTGTACCTTTTGCGGTGGCGTATCTTTCCTCGTTATATTCTTGTAGATACCCAAGCCCGCACCAATGGCAGCACCCGACATTGGACCTATGCCAGGTAAGGGGACACCAATAGCTGCGCCAACAACTGCTCCTGCAGCAGCATCTTTGACCATATCTGATTTCAGAGCTTCTTTACCTAATTTGGAGACTTCATTGGCGGCAGACTGTGCTGTTTTCTTGGCCCACTCAGCAGCTATCCTGGCATCTTCTTCATCAACCTTGCCGTCGGCATTCAGGTCACCCAAAAGATGCGCTGATCGGGATAGCGTGTCTTTTGCCATCTCTGCCATTTTATGAAGTTTTTCTTTCATCGCGTGCCTCTTAAAGATTCGCTATTGATCTCAAACAGCCGGTTCGCGTCAAAACATGACACATTAAGGTGATAACTTGACACATAATGACCCATTGTCAAGTTAGATATGCGCTTTTACATCATGTAACGCCCGTCCAGAACTCTACATACTGTTGACATTCTGGAGGGGCCATATGAAGCCGATTAGGAAACTGCTGGGAGAGCGGATCAGGGAGCTACGCAAGGCCAAGGGGTATACCCAAGAGCAATTAGCTGAATTGGTAGGCGTGGAACCTCGGCATATCAGCAGGGTAGAGGGGGGCTACAGTTCTCCTTCTATTGATAGGCTTGCCAGGGTGTCTGAGGTTTTGGGAGTACCCATCAAGGATCTATTCGACTTCATGCATCTGAATGAATCTGGTGAGCGGTTGAAGGATATTGATACTGCTATCAAGGGTATGAGTGAAGAGTACCAACAGATTCTTTACAAAATAGTTCACGCATTCGAGAAGTAAAGGACCGGAGGCATTCTCCGGTCCATATCCGGTACGGCTTCGTTTCATCTCTGATTTTCCCTTCCAACACGAAATTTTTCACCATGGTTAGTTACTCTAGACCTTAAGTTCAGCCAACACCAGTGGGCGTATATGCCGCCCCTTACGTGCGGTGGCCGGTTATTCACCCTTGATCTGCTTGGCAAATAATACTTTCTCTGCAACTTTACCGCTTTTTGCCCACAGTCCGGTCCCCTTAGTCTCCAAGCCTGATTTATTTTCTTGACGAAATCATTTGAGAGTGATACATAATTTGTCTTTCGGAGCGTAGCGCAGCCTGGTAGCGCACCTGCCTTGGGAGCAGGGGGTCGAACGTTCGAATCGTTTCGCTCCGACCAATAAAATCAACGGCTTATCGAGTTACTCGGTAAGCCGTTTTGTTTTTCTGGTGAAACAAAATATTTTGTCAAAGCATTTTTTAGTATATCGGGAGATAACCGGTTTGTCGTGTTGGGAGCGCTCAGAAAACTGGTTGAGCGGGAGTCAGACGGTGGCACCTAGAAATAGCACATCTGTTTTCAATCTTAATCAAACTTATCCCACAGAGCAATTTTGAACCAGTGTGGAATGATATCTGTTTTTAGTTCTAGTACTTCGCCATCAGTCACTTCAGCAATCCAGACTTTTTCAGCAGAAGAGTTATCGAAAATATAGGCTCGATTGGCATAGCCAACCGCCTCGGACAACAACTCCAACGAACGGGAGTATCGCTCAACGATTTTGTCCCTGTTGACATTGTGCCCACCCTGTGCAACGCGGGATTCCACGCGGGAGACATTAATATCAGGGTCTTCGGTTGCCACGTAGTAAAGGTACGTCCGGAAGCCTTTGTCTTGAGCCAGTTTGAGGAATTCAACTTTACTTCGATGGGACATGACGGTTTCAAACGTGAAGGTAATACCGGAATCGAGGAGTTTCTGCCTCAAGAAATCGACCGCAACCGAAGCAAAGTAGGAATTCACCTCAATGGACTGGAAGGAAAGTTTCCCGTTTGCAAACACCAACCGTGCCGCATCCTCGGCCAATCCCTTTTCAGCGAGGAATGGGGAGGTTCTGAAAAATTCGAGAATCTCTTCAGCAGAGGTTTTTACCCCACACACTGAAACATCCAGGAATCTTGACTGTCGTATTGCAAACTCAACGTCGTCGGCGTTGAGATACACGCCGAACAGATCCGGTCCTATTGCCTCTTCAACGACTGCTTTTATTGTGCTTTTGCCCGAACCGTTTGGCCCGGCGAACATGCGCAGTCGCGGTGTGGCACGGCTCATGTTGTTCTCCGGACCCGCTTTTGCCCGGCTGCAACAGGAGTTGGCGGCGGAATTGATTTGATCACTTTCCGCGAGCCATCCGGACGTGTTTCGACGAGTTGCCCTCCCACGGATTCAATAACACTCCGGCCAGAGGCCAATGTTTGTGTCCGTGCTTTTTTAACGGCATTTTCCGCTAGTTGCGGAATACGATTTTCTTTTCGTTTCATCCCCAGCTCGGTAAACACCTGAGGCTTCTTGGTGCCGGTCGCTTCGGTTTTCTTCATACTTTTCTCCTTGGTAAAAAGGATACCGCACTTCGTTTTATGCCGTCAACTCACCGTTTGTAGCACAGGATTTGCTAACTAACAAAGTATCTGGTGTGAAAAGTTCTTCAGAGCATCAATAAGGCCTGATGTCATCAATTGTGAGCATTCTGGTCCTGCCGGCAGGTTTGTCATGAAATCTGTTGAAAATGGGGCTGTTTTGAAGGAGTCAGAATGAAGTTGCCTATTTTTTAGGTTTTTCATCTGGGCCGTATTTTAAAAGTATGACGCAGTTGCCTGAAAAATAGATATTGACACGTAATTACAAGTAGTTATGTGTTGTGGTTATCCGTTGTGCAAACCGTAAAAACGCTAGTGTTTACATAGTATTTTTAAAAGTTATCCACCGGCATCAACAGGGTTATCCACATTTTTTGTGGATTACGGGCGATCCCCCACATAACAGCTGGTTAGTCGTTGTGGTGAAAAAAATTGCCTCTGCAGGGGTGCTTTGAGGGGCTGGTGCAGCCGGGGCGTGCCGGTTTCTGCGGCCTGTTATTCATAGCGCCATTTAAAGGTGATGACCTTGCAGCCGGGCAGGGCGGTCCGCAGCTTCCCCAGCCCTTTTTCCGTGACCTTGGTGCCGCTGAAGGTCAGCCAGCGCAGCCAGGTAAGCGGGTAGAGGTTGGCCAGGCCTTTGTCGGTGATCTCGGTGTGATAAAGGTAGAGCCGCTGGAGGCTGGTCAGGCGGGCCAGATTGCCGAGTCCGGCGTCCGTGATGGTGGTGTTTGACAGGTAGAGTTCCTGCAGGCCGGTCAGGTGGCCGATCTGTGCCAGGGCGTCATCACCCACGTCGTACAGAAACAGGGCCTGCAGGTCATCGGGCTGCAGCTGTTCAAGAAAGGTGATCCCCCCCTGGCTGTCCCCCCGCAGATCCAGGCGCAGCGCCTTGTCCAGCGGTATTTCGCGGGGGCCTTTGGCCGAGCCCAGTTTCTGCCAGTCGCGGTAGTCCGCCGAGTTGATGGCACGGAGATACAGGGCGCCACAGGAGTTTTCCGCGGGAAAACGGATGATGCGGGTTTCAAGTGGTGGCGACGGGCGTTCTTCTGGCGTTTCCTGTTCTCCGTTCAGCAATGTCAGGCGCTTTTTGGCCTTGGCAATGTCAAGGTCAACCGTGGCGGCCATTTCAGCCAGCAGGTCGATGCCGTCCAGCAGGCTGTCATCCACCCGTTGCCTGAAGCGGTAGATGTCGGAACGCCGCAATTCATCGATCCGTTTGTTTGATTCTTTGATATGCTGGCGTGTGTAGGCGATCTGGCGGATCAGCCGGACCAGTTCGGCACCGATATCGAGCCCCTTGGCGGTTTTGGGGCCCAGTTGCCATTCCCGCAGGATCTTCTGCAGCCGCGTCCGGTCCCCTTCCTGGTAGGCCAGGTTGGCAATGGCCATCAGTTCCTGCCGCCTGAACCGTTCATGGTCGTCATTGGAGAGGTCGGGGTGGATCGCTTTGGCCACCTCACGGTAGAGCGCCTTGAGGCTTTTTTCTTCAAGGATGGTGGTGGTGTCAGGGGTGTCGTCCAGCAGGGTGGTGCGGGTAAAGCCGGCGGTTGTTGATTCATGTTCGGAGGTGTAAAAGTATTTGTGGTGTTCTTCTTCGTTTTCGCCGGTCCCCAGCAGCCCGCTGATCTGCCATTCAAGCTCTTCCAGCTCGGCGATCCGGCTCCCCAGCATCTCTGCATAGGCATGTTCAAAGACCCTGATCTCCGCCTTGATGGCAGCCAGTTCCCGTTCTATCAGAGACTGTTCTTCAAGCAGGTCTGCCAGCTCGTGACGTTTTTTGGCAAGTTCTATTTCTTCAGGGGATTTCATGGGCAGTCCGGTTGCGGTTGAGTGGGTGCTACGATAAAAAACAGTCTCTTCGGGTGCAAGCGGTTTTTCAGGATAGCAGGGTGCCCTGCAGAACCAGTTCCCGCGCCAGGCGCAGGGTGATCCGGCATTTGCGCTGCAAGGCCGCCCGGTAGAGGGCATCGCAGGCCGAGACCAGCGAGCCGACATCACGGGGCAGTACGGTCAAGAGCCAGCCGGCCACCTCATCGGGCAGGATAATCTGCCGGTCCTGGGCCAGCTTGGCAATCAGCATCTGACGTGAACGGTCATCTGAGACATCCAGGCGGGCCACCAGCCCCCACAACAGTCGGGAGATCAGATGGTCGTCGATGGTCGGCAGCTCCTTGGGGGCAAACCTGCCTGCCAGGGCCAGGGTATGGCCGCTGCTGTACTGCTGGTTAAAGGCCTCCCAGAGGGCATTACGCAGTTCAGGCCGGTCCGGCAGCTGGTCCAGGTCATCCACCAGTAACAGACTGCCGGGATTGGTCGCAACCGGGACGGTCAGGTTGCGGCATGACAGGACCTGGTACTGTTCTCCGGCCAGCTGGCGCCCGATGGCATGCAGCAGGTGCGTCTTGCCTGATCCTGCCGGTCCGTAGAGGTAGAGCAGTTTCTCCGGTTCAGCCGGATCGGTGATCCTGCGGCTGAACTCCAGGGCGGTGCTGTTACCGGCGCAGGAGATGAAGTTTTCAAAGCCGTAGCGTGGGGTAACCGGCAGATCAAGGGCCTGTTGCTGCATCAGAACAGTGACCCCTGGGGACGTTCCGGCGTGAGCCGGCCGAAGTGCTGATAGGCTGCCGGGGTGGCAACCCGTCCGCGGGGGGTGCGGTTCAGGAAGCCGTTCTGGATCAGGAACGGTTCATAGACATCTTCAATGGTGTCGCTTTCTTCGCCAATCGCCGCACCTATGGTGTCCAGCCCCACCGGGCCGCCGCCGAATTTGTCGATGATGGTCAACAGGATCATCCGGTCCATCTGATCAAACCCCATCTCGTCGATCTCCAGCAGACGCAGGGTCTCCTGTACGACACTCAGGGTGATGGCGCCGTCAGCCCTGACCTGGGCATAGTCCCGCACCCGGCGCAGCAGACGGTTGGCAATCCGTGGGGTGCCGCGGCTGCGGCGGGCCAGTTCCAGCGCACCTTCCCTGTCAATTGCCATTCCCAGGATACGGGCCGAGCGGGTGACGATGAAGGCCAGTTCGTCATGGGTGTAGAATTCAAGCCGGGAGATGACCCCGAAACGGTCACGCAGGGGGGATGACAGCAGGCCGGCCCGGGTGGTGGCCCCCACCAGGGTGAAGCGGGGCAGGTCCAGTTTGATGCTGCGGGCGCTGGGCCCCTGGCCGATGATGATATCCAGCTGGAAGTCCTCCATGGCCGGATAGAGGATCTCCTCCACCACATGGGAGAGGCGGTGGATCTCATCGATAAACAGCACGTCATGGGGGTCAAGGTTGGTCAGGATGGCGGCCAGATCACCGGGGCGCTCGATCACCGGACCGGAGGTGGACTTGATGTTGACCCCCATCTCGCAGGCAATAATGTTGGCCAGGGTGGTTTTGCCCAGGCCCGGCGGTCCGTACAGCAGCACATGGTCAAGGGCTTCACTGCGCCCTTTGGCAGCATCAATAAAGAGCTTCAGGTTTTCCCTGATCTTTTCCTGACCAATGTAATCCTGCAGGGTACGGGGGCGCAGGGTGGCATCAAACTGCAGGTCGTCGTCGCGTTTTTCCGGGGTGATGGCTCGTTCCATGGGGCGAACTATGACCGAATTTTGCCCGCTTGTCAAAGGAGCCGCGAACGTGGTAAGAAGAGCCTGCCTCGCGAAGATCATTGCGAGGCCTTTTTATCGAAAGAGGATGCCATGACCAAAGAATTGTCGATCGGGTCGGTTAAAATGGGGGGCGGACGCCCGCTGGTGCTGATTGCCGGTCCCTGTGTGATCGAGAGTGAAGAGGCAACGCTGCGCCATGCCGAGCGGCTGATGACCATCTGTAACGGGCTGGGGATGCCGCTGATCTTCAAGTCTTCCTATGATAAGGCCAACCGGACGTCGATCAACGCCTTCCGTGGACCGGGTATGGATGAGGGGCTGCGGATTTTGTCCAAGGTCAAGGAAAGCCTCGGTATTCCGGTGCTTTCGGATATCCATTCCATTGAACAGGTGGCTCCGGCTGCCCAGGTGCTGGATGTGTTGCAGATTCCCGCTTTTCTCTGCCGCCAGACCGATCTGGTGGTGGCTGCCGCCAAGACCGGCAAGGTGGTCAATGTCAAAAAAGGTCAGTTTCTGGCCCCCTGGGATATGCGTAATGTGGTGGGCAAAGTGGCGGCCTCGGGTAATGAGAATATCATCCTGACCGAACGCGGCGCCTCCTTCGGCTATAACAATCTGGTGGTGGATATGCGTTCCTTCCCGGTTATGCGCTCCTACGGCTATCCGGTGGTGTTTGATGCCACCCATAGCGTGCAGCTGCCGGGCGGTCAGGGGGAGTCATCCGGCGGCCAGCGTGAGTTTGTGGAAACCCTGTCACGGGCTGCGGTTGCCACCGGTATTGACGGCATCTTCATGGAGGTGCATGAAGACCCCTCCTGTGCCCTGTGTGACGGCCCCAACTCTATCCCCCTTGCTGAACTTCCGGCCCTGTTGAAGCGTCTGCAGGCCCTTGATGCGGTGGTGCGATGAGTATTCTTGATGAGGCACGCAAGGTTATTCAGGCCGAGGCCGCAGCGGTGGCTGCACTGGCCGGACGTCTGGACAGTTCCTTTGAAAAAGCGGTGCAGATGATCCTTGCCAGCTCGGGCCGGGTGGTGGTCAGCGGTATGGGGAAATCCGGTCTGGTCGGTCAGAAGATCGCCTCCACCATGGCCTCAACCGGCACCCCGGCTTTTTTTCTGCATCCGGCAGAAGGAATTCACGGCGATCTGGGGATGATCATGACCGGCGATGTGGTGATCGGCATCTCCAACAGTGGTGAGACCGAAGAATTGCTGCGGATTCTGCCGGTCATCAAGCGTCTGGGGGCCAACCTGATTGCCATGAGCGGCAACCCTGCCTCGAATCTGGCCCGTTCCAGTGATGTCTTTCTGGATGTCTCGGTTGCCGAAGAGGCCTGTCCCCTGGGGCTGGCCCCAACCTCCTCAACCACCGCCACCCTTGCCATGGGGGATGCGCTGGCTGTGGCGCTGCTGGTTGAACGGGGCTTCAGGGCTGAGGATTTTGCCATCTTCCATCCCGGTGGTGCCCTGGGCAAGAAACTGCTCCTGCGGGTAGAGGATCTGATGCATGGCGGCGATTCGATTCCGCTGGTGCAGGAAGAGATGCTGATGAAAGAGGCGCTGTTTGTGATTACCTCCAAGGGGCTGGGGATCACCGGAGTCACCGATGCCCAAGGAAAGCTGACGGGGGTGATCACGGACGGAGACCTGCGGCGCTGCCTTGAGCGTGGTGAGGATATCTTGCACAGCACTGCCGGTAGTCTGATGCACCGCAATCCCAAACGTATTCTCTGTCGGGAGCTGGCAGCTGCGGCCCTGCAGCTGATGGAGCGTCATTCCATCACCACCCTGTTTGCGTTTGAAGATGAACAAAGTCAGGCCCCCTGCGGTGTGATTCATCTGCACGATATCCTCAAGGCGGGCATTGCGTGAACGAAAAGCTCAAACATATAGAACTGCTGCTGCTGGATGTGGATGGCGTCATGACCGATGGCCGGATCATCTGGGATGCCAACGGAACCGAGATCAAGTTCTTCAATGTCAAGGATGGCCACGGCATCAAGCTGGTGCAGCGGGCTGGTATCCAGGTCGGCATCATCACGGGACGCGTCTCTCCGGTGGTTGACCTGCGGGCGAAAGAACTGGGGATCGAGATCCTCTATCAGGGCTCGCTGCGTAAACAGGAGAGCTATGATGAGATCAAACGCCGCACCGGCCTGGCCGACCATCAGATCGCCTATATGGGTGATGATGTGATTGATGTGCCGGTCATGCGGCGGGTCGGTTTCTCTGCCGCCCCCGCGGATGCCCTGCCGGAGGTGCTGAAGGTGGCGGATTATGTCGCCTGTGCCAGAGGGGGCTGGGGCGCCGTGCGTGAACTGTGCGACCTGTTGCTTAAGGGGCGTGGCATGTGGCAGGAGCTGGTTGTCGAGAGGTATGAGTTGTAATTCATACAATCTCTGTGCCAACTGTCGGCCGCCTGGCGGTTATCCTCTGGACAGCGGGCCGCCCCGATGCTATAGTGGCACCCATGCAAATGCCGAGCACAAGGCGAATCAGGCAGGTTCTGGCAGTGGTCATCGTGACCGCATCTGTTGCCTTGGTGGCGGCTATCCTGTTCAGGCAGTTTCGTTCAACCCCGCCTGAAACCGCTTCCAAACCAATCTCCCCTGAAATTGATATGTCCATCACCAGGCTGAACTTCTCTGAAATGCGGGGAAATGACAAGCTCTGGGATTTGACTGCCGAGCGGGCGGATTATGATAAGGAAACCGGCAGTGCAAAGCTTGCCGGGGTGAAGACGGAAATATTTGGCGGCAAGGCAGGGGGATTGATTATCACCTCTGAGGCAGGCAGCTATCTGGAAGAGAAACATCTGGTGACCATGCAGAAAAATGTGCGTGCCGTTACCAGGAAGGGAATGACCTTTACGACGGAGCAGCTGGAGTACCGTTCCGTGCCGGGACTGGTGGTGTCGAATCATCCGGTCAAGGTTGTTGATGGCCGCCTTACCCTGACAGCGCAGGGGATGGAGATGTCGCTGCATGATGAAAAAGCCCGTTTCCATGGGTCTGTGGAGGCGGTTGTCGAGGGGATACATGGGAAAGATTGAGCGGATACTGGTGCTTGTTTCTGTCTGGCTCCTGGGCGTGCTGCCTGCCGTGGCTGCTTCTCAGCCGGCGTCAGGGGGGGCGGCTGCGCGTGACCGTTCTTCTCGGCCCATCACGATCAAGGCCGATGAACTGAAGGCCGACAATAAAGGCAAGATCGCAACATTTACCGGACGGGTGGTGGCACGCCAGGAGGATGTTACCATCTATTCCGACAAGCTGGTTATCTACTACGGCGATAAGCAGGACCAGGTCGACAAGATAGAGGCGATCGGCTCAGTGCGGATTCTGCAGACCAACCGGATCGGTACCGGTGGACATGCCCTGTATGAGAGCAGGGAGGGGAAGATCACCCTTTCCGGTAATCCCAAGGTGACGCAGGACAAGGATTCCATCACCGGCAAGGTGATTGTCTACTATCTGGATGATGATCGCAGTGTGGTTATCAGCGGCGAAAACGCCAGGGTTGAAGCGGTGATTCACCCCACTAAATCAGGTGCCACCCTGAAAAAGCATGACGCAAAAAAACAGCCATAGCAGAAATCTGTGCGCCGAAGGTCTGTGCAAGACCTATGGCCGCCGTCAGGTGGTGCGGGGGGTGAACCTGTCACTTGACTCCGGGCAGGTGATCGGTTTGCTCGGACCCAACGGCGCCGGTAAAACCACCACATTCTACATGATGGTGGGACTGACGCGGCCCGATGGCGGTCAGGTCCGGCTGGACGGGGATGAAATCACTGAGCTGCCGATGCATCAACGGGCACGGCGCGGTATCAGTTACCTGCCCCAGGAGGCGTCGGTCTTCCGGAAGCTATCGGTCCGTGATAACCTGCTGGCTATCCTCGAGACCACCGAGCCGGACCGGGAGCTGCAACAGCACCGCGCCCAGGAGCTGCTGGAGGAGTTTGGTATCACCCATGTTGCGGATACCAAAGGATATGCACTTTCAGGCGGTGAGCGCAGGCGGGTGGAGATCGCACGGGCCTTGATCACCAGACCGGCATTTATACTGCTGGATGAGCCATTTGCCGGGATTGACCCGATTGCCGTGGCAGATATTCAACAGTTGATTATCGGCTTGAAAGCCCGCAATATCGGCGTTCTGATCTCCGATCATAATGTGCGCGAGACCCTGGGTGTCTGTGATGCCGCCTATATTGTCAGCGCAGGCGAGGTGCTGGAGTTCGGTACGCCGGAACAGATTGCAGAGAGTAAAAAGGCCCGGGAGATTTATCTGGGCGAGGATTTCAAACTCTAACGTCCGCAAGGAGCAGTCATGGCGATGGAGATGCGCCAACAACTGAAGATGACGCAGCAACTGGTGATGACACCCCAGTTGCAGCAGGCCATCAAGCTGCTTCAGATGACCAGGATCGAGCTGCAGGATGTGGTTCGACAGGAATTGGAGGAAAATCCGATTCTGGAGGAGTCCTCCGAGCTGGAAGAGGTCCGGGAGGGTGAAACGCTGCTGGAGGTCGTCGAGGCTGAACTGCCTGATGAGGCTCTGGCAAACACCGATTCGTTCCAGGAGGTTGAGGCGGGTGAAGAGACCCTGCGCGACTGGGACAGCTACCTTGACGGCTACAATTACACCTCCGGGGAACAGTCCGGAGACGACGATGACAAGCTCTCCTTTGAAAATCTGCTGACCCGCAAGGGGACCCTGTTCGACCACCTGCACTGGCAGTTGCAGATGGGCAAGTACAGTGATGAGGAACAGCGGGTGGGGGAGGAGGTCATCGGCAATATTGATGACGATGGCTATTTCTGTTCCACCATTGCAGATGTCGCCGTTGTCTGTGATGTACCGGAGCCGGTTGTGGAAACCATGCTGGAACGGATTCAGGAGTTTGATCCCAGTGGTGTGGGGGCCCGTTCTCTGCAGGAATGTCTGTTGATTCAGGCCCGCAGTCTGGGGATGGAAGGCAGCGTGGTTGAGGCGATACTGCTACGCTATCTGCCGGAAGTGGAAAGCCGCAACTACAAACAGATCGCCCGCAGCCTGAAGGTTGAGCTTGAACACGTGCTGGCCGCCATTCGCGTGATCGCCGGTTTTGATCCCCGGCCGGGGCGTTTGTACAGCAGTGATGAGGTGCATTACATCTCTCCCGACATCTTTGTGCATAAGGTGGGGGATGATTATGTGGTGCTGCTGAATGAAGAAGGACTGCCGAATCTGAGGCTTTCGCCCTTTTATCTCGAAGCCAAGGCCGGCGGCAGCATGGATGCCAAGGCCGAAGAATATGTCGGTGACAAGATGCGGGCCGCCCAATGGCTGATCAAGAGCATTCAACAGCGTCAGCGCACCATCTTCAGGGTGGCCAAGAGTATCGTCAAGTTCCAGCGTGAGTTTCTGGAGCGGGGGGTTGAGGGACTGCGCCCTCTGGTGCTGCGGGATGTGGCAGAAGATATCGGCATGCATGAATCCACCATCAGCAGGGTTACCACCAACAAATATATGCAGACCCCCCAGGGGCTGTTTGAGCTGAAGTACTTTTTTAACAGCGGTCTCTCCACATCTGACGGCGAGTCTGTTTCTTCCGAGAGTGTCAAGAACCGGATCAAGGATATTATTGACAAGGAAGACCCGTCCAAACCGCTTTCCGATCAGAAGATCGCCGAGATGCTCTCTGATGCCACCGTCAATATTGCCCGGCGGACCGTAACGAAATACCGTGAAATGATGCGTATCGGATCGTCGTCTGAACGACGGCGACATTTCTGATATACTTACCAAGAGGGAACTACACAGGAGGAGGAAGAAACCATGCAAGTATCGACAACCTTTCGGCATATGGAGCAGAGCGAGGCCCTGAAAAGCTACGCTGAGGAGAAGCTTGAGCGGGTTGCAAAGTACATTGATGAGCCGATTTCGGCTCAGGTCTATTTCACGGTTGAGAAGATCCGCCATATTGTTGAGATCGTGATATCGGGTCGTGGTATCACCACCAAGGCATCGGAAGCCACCAACGACATGTATGCCGCTGTTGATGCCGTGCTGGACAAGATCGAGCGTCAGCTGAAGCGCTACAAGGAAAAACTGAAGGATCACAAGCCTGCCGGCGAGAACAATGGCCGCACCATGTCCAAGAAGGTCTTCCAGGCTGAAGGTCTTGAGACCAATGCCGAGCCGGTTGTGATCACCACCAAGACCGAGACTGCCAAGCCGATGGCGGTGGAAGAGGCTGTCATGCAGATGGATCTGCTGCACAAGGACTTCCTGGTTTTCACTGATGCAACCTCCAACGAAATAAATGTCCTGTATCGTCGTAAAGACGGTAACTTCGGTCTGATCGAGCCCCAGCGGGGCTAACGGATGCCTCAGGGGAGGCATGTTGCGCCTCCCCTGGCATACCAACCACGTACTGTGGACGGCATTACCCTTTCCATCCAGGATCTGCTCGACGACAAGGAGTATGGTCTTGATCTGCGTTTGATCGCAGGAGCCAGCGGGCTGGGGCACCGGGTCAGTTCATCCCGGATCCAGAAGCCCGGTCTGGCTCTGACCGGTTATACCCAGCATCTGCACCCTGATCGTATCCAGGTGCTGGGCAATACCGAAATATCCTATCTGTTTCAACTGAGTGACGAGCGGCTGCGTGACAACACGCAAAAACTCTGTTCGTTTCCCATCTCCAGCTTTGTTGTCAGCAAGGGCCTGACGCCGCCGGCAGCCTTTCTGGAGATAACCGAGCAGCACGCAATTCCGGTGCTGGTCTCTCCCCATCAGTCCTCCACCTTCATCTCGCTGATCACCAAATTCCTTGAGGAACGGCTGCTCCCTACCACCCATCTGCATGGAGTGCTGGTGGATGTGCTGGGGGTCGGCATGCTGTTGACCGGCAAGAGCGGCATCGGCAAGAGTGAATGCGCCCTTGACCTGGTTATCCGCGGGCACCGGCTGGTGGCTGATGATATGGTCTTTATCAGGAAGAAGATGCCGGCCAGTCTGGTCGGACAACCGGTGCAGCAGATCCAGCACCTGATGGAGATCCGCGGTCTGGGTATCATCAACATCAAGGACCTGTACGGCGTATCGTCAATCCGTGAAAAGAAGATCATTGACCTGGTGCTGGAACTGATGGAGTGGAATCCCGATCAGGAGTATGACCGATTGGGGATTGATGACAATACCACCACCATTCTCGGGGTAGAACTGCCGCATCTGGTTATTCCGGTTCGACCGGGGCGTAACCTTGGCTCGATCATTGAGGTAGCGGCCCGGAACTTCCTGCTGAAAGGGATGGGCTACCATTCCGCAAAGGATTTTCAGCAACGTCTGCTGGAGCGAATGGAGGTCAGGCACCTTGGGGATGAGGTGGAGTAGCTGATGCGGATCGTGGTGATCACCGGGATGTCCGGCTCAGGTAAATCAACCGCAGTGCGGGCTCTGGAGGATGAAGGGTTCTACTGTATCGATAACCTGCCGGTACGGCTGTTCCGTCAGTTTGTTGAGCTGATTGAGAAGTCCGGCGAGTCCTTTAAAGGGGTTGTGCTGGTTACGGATATCCGGGGCCGAGACCTCTCCACCGGGATTGTCGAGTCGTTCCGTGAGTTGCGCAGTGTGGGACATGAACTGGAGGTGCTGTTTTTTGATGCCTCGGATGAGGTGCTGATCAGGCGTTTTGCCGAGACCCGCCGCCGTCATCCGGCTGACGAGCACTGTACGGTTCCGGAGGGGATCAGGATTGAGCGGGAGCGGCTGGCAGCCCTGCGTCAGAATGCCACCTTGATCATCGATACCTCCGAATTCAATGTCCATCAGCTGAAGGAACAGGTGATCCGTGCCATCAAGGGTGAACAGGGCAGCAGCAATTTTACCGTGGAAGTGGTCTCGTTCGGCTTCCGCTATGGTGTGCCGCTGGATGCCAGTCTGGTTATGGATGTCCGCTTTTTGCCCAACCCCCATTTTGTTCCTGCGCTGCGCCCCTATAGCGGTCAGGAACCGGCGGTACGGCAGTTCGTGCTTGAACAGCCGGACACCACAGCGTTCCTTGATCACTTTTTTAACCTGCTGCAGTTCCTGATTCCGGCCTATTGCCGCGAAGGGAAGAGTTATCTGACGATTGCCATCGGCTGTACCGGCGGACGGCATCGCTCAGTGGCCATTACCGAGGCAACTGCCGCCCGTTTGGAAACATTGGGCCTCAAGGTGCGTATCAGTCACCGTGATATTGAGAAGGGATAGTAAGCCATGATTGGACTTGTTGTTGTTACCCATGCAGGACTTGCCACATCATTGATTGCAGCGGCAACCATGATAACCGGCAGTAATGACTGCTGCGAGGCTGTTGAACTGCACGTTGATGACCCTGCAGACGGCCTTGTTGCCCGTATTGCAGAAGCGCTGGTAAAGGTTGGTAGCGATGGGGCGATCATCATGACCGACATGTTTGGCGGCACGCCGTCCAATGCGGCCATGTCATTTTTGCAGGAGGGCAGGGTTGAGGTGGTGACCGGCGTTAACCTGCCGATGATGGTGGATTTCTTTTCCCGCCGCGAGCGCATGACTCTGGAGGAACTGTGTGCCTCATTGCTGCGTTGCGGCCGTGAAAGTGTGATTGTTGCTGGAGAATTTCTAAGATAGAACAGGTACTTACATGCAACAGCAAGAATTTGAGATCGTTAATAAACTGGGGCTGCATGCCCGTGCATCGGCACTGTTTGTCAAGACTGCCAGCAAATTTCAGTCAGAAGTTAAATTAGCCCGTGAATCGGTTGAGGTGAATGGTAAGAGCATCATGGGGATCATGATGCTTGCTGCTTCAAAGGGCACAAAGATCCGTCTGACCGTAGAAGGGCCGGATGAGGCAGAGGCGATGCAGACTATCGGCGCCTTGATCATTGATGGATTTGGTGAAGAATAGCCATGCCTCCGCTTATGTACCTGGCGGTGGTGGTGTTTCTGTTCGGAGCGGTGATTGGCTCATTCCTGAATGTCTGTATTTACCGGCTGCCGCTTGACCAGTCAATTGTCAGCCCCGGTTCCCGCTGCATGTCCTGCGGTGCAGCCGTACGCTGGTTTGACAATGTCCCGATCATCAGCTGGCTGCTGCTGCGGGGGCGCTGCCGGGGGTGCGGGGCAGCCTTTTCGATCCGCTATCCCCTGGTTGAGCTGCTTACCGCCTGCCTGCTGCTGCTGCTGTTTTTGCGTTTCGGTCTGACCGTCCCCTTCTTTATCTATTCCCTACTTGTTGCCGCTTTGATTGTGGTCACCTTCATTGATTTTGATCATCAGATCATCCCAGATGAGATCTCGCTGCCGGGTGTCGGCCTTGGTTTCCTGGCCTCTTTTTTCCTGCCTGAGCCGGGTTGGCTTTCCTCCCTGCTGGGCATTGTTGTCGGCTGGGGCAGTCTGGCTCTGGTTTTTTACAGTTATCTCTGGCTGACCGGGCGTGAGGGAATGGGCGGGGGAGATGCCAAGTTGCTTGCCATGCTGGGGGCTTTTCTGGGACTGAAGGCTGTCCCGTTTATCATCTTTACCTCATCACTGGTGGGGACCGTGGCTGGCCTCTCGATCATGGCGCTGCAACGCAAGGGACGCCATCTGGCCATCCCGTTCGGTCCTTATCTGGCTCTGGGGGCTGTGCTTTACATCTTTTATGGCCCCCAGCTGATCAACTGGTATCTGCATCTGGGCAAATAACCGATGCGGACGGTCCGGTTAAGCCTCACGTTTTCCATTCTTGCCTCACTGGCCTGCCTGCTGGTGCTTACCTGGCTGCTCTTCAGCCTGCTTGCCTTCAAAACCGCTGAAAATGACCTGTACGCCCAGAAGGGCGAACATGCCCGGATGCTGCTGGCCACCTTTGTCAACCAGCTGCCTGAACAGCTGCCCAGTTTCCCGGAAGGCATGCTGCCGCTGGATGCTCCGGCAACGCTCTATGCCGCCAAGCTTTCTGAAGAACGTTCATTTGAGCGCCTGACCCTTTTAGACAGGTCGGGCAAGGTTATTTACAGTGTTGGCAGAGAAGGCAGTGATCTGTATCGCCCGTTCAGCCTGCCGGGGCGTCAGGTGGAAGAAAGCAGGATCATAGCAGACGGCGCAGCGCTGGTCCGTTCAATGCAGGTCATCCGCAATGGCCAACAGGTTGGCAGGGCCGGTCTGATTCTCTCCTTGCAGGATGAACAGCGACGCATTCAGCGCACCAGACAGCTGCTGCTGACCTATTTTGCCCTTGATTTTATCCTGTTGCTCGGGCTTGGGGCCTTTATTCTGTCCAGGATTGTGGTGGCGCCGGTTAACCGCCTGCTTTCAGCCACGGAGAAGATCACCGGTGGTGTCTACGGGCATCAGCTGACGGTCACCGGTGCGCTGGAACTGGCCCGGCTGGCAGAGTCGTTTAACGCCATGTCCAGCACACTGGAGCAAAAGCAGCAGGAGGTCACCTCCCATGTTGCCGCCCTTGAACAGGTCAACCGGGATCTGCAGCAGGCACGGGAAGAGGCGATCCGTTCAGAAAAAATGGCATCGGTGGGGCTGCTGGCCGCCGGTACTGCCCATGAAATAGGCACACCGCTGGCCTCTGTAATGGGCTACGCAGAGATTCTGGCCCAAGAACTGGAGCATAACCCGGCCCATGCTGACTACCTCGCCAGGATTATGGATAGCTGCGGCCGGATTGACCGGATCGTAAAGGGGCTGCTTGAGTATGCCCGTCCAAAACAGACCGTTCATGAACCGGTTGACCTTTCTCTGCTCATGCAGGCCACAGTTGAGCTGCTGCAACATCAGGGCTTTTTCAAGGGGATAAAGCTGACCATGACCACGGAACCTGCCTCCTCGCTGGCCAGCCTTGACCCGCACCAGCTGCAGCAGGTGCTGATCAACCTGCTGATCAATGCCAGTGATGCCATGCCGCAGGGCGGTGAAATCAAACTGGCACTCAAGCAGGGCGCTGATAAAAAGATACTGCTGCTGGAGGTCTGGGATACGGGGACGGGAATAGCACCAGAGCATCTTGGCAAGCTGTTTGACCCGTTCTTTACCACCAAGAGCCCGGGAAAAGGGACCGGTCTGGGGCTTGCAATTTCAGCCCGCATCATTGAGAGCTTTGGTGGCCGGATTACGGTGCAGAGCAGGGTCGGGCTGGGCAGCCGCTTCACTATCCATGTACCGGTCTATACGAAGGGTCAGGTGGTATGAAACAACCTCATATCCTGATTATTGATGATGAAGAGAACCTGCGCCACATGCTGTCGGTCATGTTGCGCAAGCAGGGCTACCATGCGGATACCGCCGCCGGCGGTGAAGAGGCGCTGGCCAAGCTGTCAGGTCATGCCTATGACTACATCCTGTGCGATATCCGCATGCCGGAGATGGATGGCAGGGAGTTTCTGCGACAGGCTGTCAGCAGCGGCGTTACTGCTCCGATTGTGATGATGACCGCCTATGGAGCGGTTGACACTGCGGTGGCCTGTATGCAGGAAGGGGCCTACGACTTTATCTCAAAACCGTTCAAGCGGGATGAAATTGTGATTGTCCTGAAAAAGGCGGAGGAACGGGAGCGATTGAAGGAGGAGAATCGTACCCTGCGAGCCGAGGTTGCCGGCAAAAGCTCGTTTTATGGCCTGGTGGGCAGGAATCCCTCCATGCTGGCAATCTATGATCAGATCCAGCGGGTGGCCGATCTCAAGACCACGGTGCTGATTCAGGGTGAGTCCGGCACCGGAAAAGAACTGGTTGCACGTGCCGTGCATAAAAGCGGCTGTCGCAGCGCGAAGCCGTTTGTGGCAGTTAATTGCGGTGCCCTGCCGGAAACCTTGCTTGAAGGGGAGCTGTTTGGCCACACCAAAGGCGCTTTTACCGGTGCCAGTTCTGATAAGCCCGGTCTGTTTGAGCAGGCTGACGGCGGTACATTGTTCCTGGATGAAGTTGGCGAGATGCCGCTTGCACTGCAGGTAAAGCTGCTGCGGGTACTGCAGGAGGGGGAAGTGCGCAGGATCGGTGCCACGACCTCATCCCTGGTTGATGTGCGGGTTGTTTCAGCCACGGCCCGTGACTTGCAGGCCGAAGTCGCCTCGGGACGCTTCCGTGAAGACCTGTATTTTCGTCTGAATGTCTTTTTACTCCAGATCCCGCCCCTGCGGGAACGGATTGATGATCTTCCGTTACTGGTGCGACTGCTGGTCAGGGATTGCGCGGCGCGAATCGGTCGTGAAACAGCACCTAAAGTAGAACCCGAAGCACTGCGGCGTCTGATGGCATACCCGTGGCCCGGCAATGTGCGGGAACTTGAAAACGTGATTGAACGTGCACTGGTGCTGTGTGATGGCGACCAGCTTGCTGAACACTGCCTGCTTGATGGGATCGCCGGTGAGTCTGAGATCAAGGTCTGTCCGGGTGAAAATCTGTCTATCAAACAGGCGGAGCGGAATATGGAAATTGAGCTGATCCGCAAGGCTCTTGAACGGACCGGGGGAAATCGTACCCATGCAGCAAAGATGCTTGAAATCAGCCATCGAGCCCTGCTGTACAAGTTGAAGGAATATGCCCTTGAGTAACCTGCCGGCATCTGCGGTGCGCTGATCCAGGCTCACTGAAGCTGGTGTATGAACTCTGCAAAAATTGCGGTGTTGTCTGACAATAACACGCAACTAACTATGCAATATCTGCATGGCTGTGTATTTAAGTGTTGTAAAAGTCTATGAATACAGTCTGTTATGCTGCCGTACAAGGGCGGCATTTTTTTTGCAAAGTATCTGTCTGATCAATTTAACTGAAAGGATTCTTTCAATGATTCGCACTACACTGTCGGTTCTATCCCTTGTGCTGCTGTTTGCGGTCTCTTCCTTTGCCATGGCCCCCACCAAAGATGGCTGCGGTACCCAGGAATGCTCCAAGTGCCATTCTCTCTCAGTAAAGGAAGCAACTGACCTGCTCAGCTTTGCCGGTGTTACGGTTAAATCAGTCAAACCGGCTCCCAGCCACGGTATGCACGAGGTCCTGTTCCAAAAAGATGGCGGTGTAGGGATCGTATTTATCGATTATGGCAAGAAGCACCTGATTCAGGGGGTAATCATTGACCTGAAGACCAAAGAGCCGGTTGCTGCCCATGAAAAGGATATTCCCAAACCAAAGCAGTTTAGCGGCCTTGATCCCAAGCTGATCCCGGTGCAGTATGCCATGGTCATGGGCAACCCCAAGGCTGCAAAGAAACTGTATGTCTTTACCGACCCCGACTGCCCCTACTGCCGCACCCTGCACCCGGAACTACAGAAACTTGAAAAAATGATGCCTGATCTGGCGATCCATATCATGCTCTACCCCTTGCAGCAGCTGCATCCCCAGGCGTACGACAAGGCTCGGACGGTGCTGTCGACCAAGAGCCGCAAGAATCTTGACCTTGCCTTTGAAGGCAAGGAACTGCCCAAGCCAAAGGGTGATGCCGGCAAGGCTGGTGTGGACGCTGTGATACAGTTTGCCCAGGAACAGGGGATCAATGGCACCCCGATGGTGTTGCTGCCGAACGGCAAGCCGTATCAGGGACAGCGTACTGCAGATGCCTTGAAGGAAGCGCTGGAAGGGAAGTAGATAGGAGAAGAAAGGCTGAAAGGAGAACCATTCATGCGGGTTAACTTAATTATTGTTCTAACCGTCTGTGTCTTGCAGCTAATGCTGTTTGGGGTGCTTCAGGCTGATGCAGCTCCTTCAGCCTTCCGTGGTGTCTTTGTCAGTTATAAAGGCGATGATCTGACTCTAATGAATCGGTCTGGTGACAAAGAAAGTTATCGTGTGACCAAGGATACCCAGGTGATGTCTCGTGCTGGTGACAACATCCGCCTTGAGGTCACCCGACCCGGTACTAGGGTTAGCGTGACGGCCCAAGGCCGTACGGCTCAAACGGTCATCATCCTGGAGGTGCCGAAATGAAACGGTTACTGCTTGCGATTGTCTGCTTTATGGCCCTTTCAGGCAGCTTTAGTCTCCCAAAGGCCCACGCACTTTGCTCAAACGAGGTTGACCTGAGTGTTCCGGCCGATGGCGCCACCAATGTTGATGTCAATACGCTGATAAGACTTAGGTTCTATAACAATACTGACACTGACATGAGAGAAGGCCGTATTGATTGGGATGAAATCTATAACAATAATAGCCTGAGGATCACTCTGAAACAACAGGGCTCTAGTGAAAACCTGCTTAAACCTGAGTATTTCAAGGCGGTTACCTTTGATCAGTATTTTTCTACAGGTACTAGGTTTACGCCGGACAAATTCACCAAGACCCGGCGCTACGAGATCACGCCCGGTACGGCGTTGCTCCCGAATACGGTCTATGTGCTGACCGTTAGTAAGGCAATAAAAAACTATGATGGTTGCGAAATGCTTGCCAACAAGGTGATCACCTTCACCACCGGTGCGGCTCCGGCAAGCCCGACCAGTATTATCGATATTGACCCGGCTGCCGGCGCCACCAACGTGTTGACCAACCTGGCCGAGATCACTGTTAAGTTTGACCAGCAGGTGGACAGCAGCGCCGGCGGCACCTATTCGGCGATTAATCCTGCTAACTTCTACGTGACCCCTGCGGTCAGCGGCAGCTGGCAGTACGATGCGGCATTGGCTTTAGCTAAGATTCAATTGAGTGCAGCGCTGACGCCGAGTACCACTTATACGGTCACCTTGAAAAACGTCAAGGACATCTATGGCAACTATGTCAAGAACGGCGCCAGTGACGTCAATGCCACGCCCTATACCTGGACATTTACTACCAAATCCAGTGATACCAGCCGGCCGACCGCCAACATTCTTGTACCAACCACCACCATCTCGATCCCGATTGCCCAGAGTTTCCAGATCCAATTCAGCGAGGCGATGGACCCGGCCAGCATCACGACAGCCAATATCTCAATTGGTGGTGTCACGAGTACGGTCAGCTACGATGCCATTAATTTTATCGCAACACTCACGCCCACCAGCGCGCTCAACTATGCCACTGACTACACTTTGACCGTTGGAACCGGGGTCCGTGATGTCTCGCTGAACACCATGCTGAATCCGCTGACCTTTAACTTTACCACGGTACAGAATCTGGCTCCGGCAGCCATGAACGACTACTGCCAGATTCCGCCTTTTATTGCTGGTGCCTCGGTCAAGCCGAACGTGCTGCTGATGGTGGATAACTCCGGTAGTATGAACGAGTTTGCCTATAAGACCAAGGGGACCGGCGACAGCAGCTACGACACCAGCTATGACTCCAATAAGGTCTACTATGGCTTCTTTGATTATACCAGGATGTACACCTACGTTAGCGCCAACGGGCATTTTCAGATTGATACCGCAGCTACTACGATTAATAAGGCTAGTTTTTGGTCCGGTAACTTTCTGAATTGGCTAACTATGCGGCGGGTGGACGTGGTCCGTAAGGTGCTGGTGGGTGGTAAGATCACGCCACGTTCGGCCAGCTCGGCCAACTACAATGAGATCCATGATAGTCCAGACCGCGATTATTACAAGCGTTTCGGCGGGAATGCCTACATCCTGGATAATGGCAAGATTTACCAATGCGTCGGCAGCACCACCTGCTCGACCGGTGCCGCCACCAATACCTATAACGGCAAAATTTATATCGGTGATACGCTGCCAAGCGAAGGGCTGATCCTTAAGATGTGGGATCAGATCAATTTTGGCATCATGTTTTTCAACAACGGTAGTCGCTTTGAGAATGACCAGAACAAGGTACGCGATGGTGGCTACGTTGCTGTGGATCTGGGTGCCGATAGTACCAACCTGTTAACCCAGGTGCAGAACACCAATCCGGAGACATGGACCCCGCTGGGCGAGGCTCACTATGAGGCGGCACACTACTTCATGGCCACCACTGGACCGTACAACAACGCCAACTATGGGGCCAAAGACCCGATTACCCACACCTGCCAAAAAAACTTCGTACTAATTCTGACGGATGGCGAATCCACTAAAGACCAAAACTTGCCGGGCGGTAATTGGGGTACCCCTATGACCGACTCAAACGGCTTTAATGTTAAAACCTGGATGGATCGAATCGCTGCCAATGAGGGGGCTACCAGCCAGTGGGCCGTCTCACCTAACACCAGTGACGGTTCCTACTATCTGGAAGCTGCTGCCTACTGGGCCCATGTCACCGACCTGCGTAGTGCATCGTTAGGCAAAAATAATCTGGGTGGCATGCAGAATGTTACCACCTATGCCGTGTACGCCTTTGACGACTCCAACCTGGGGCGGGACCTGCTGCAGAAAACCTGCAAGTACGGCGGCTTTGAAGATACCAACGGCACTGGTAAGCCGGATGCCACGGTCAAATGGGACCGTAACGGCGACGGCGTGCCCGACACCTACTTTGAAGCCCAGGATGGCAGCAAGGTCGAAAGTGAGCTTAAGAGAGCCCTGCTGGACATCCTGACCCGGGTTTCCTCTGGTACGGCGGCCTCGATCCTGAACAACAGCGAAGGTAGCGGCGCCAGCCTGTTGCAGGCGGTCTTTTTTCCTCGTCGGGCCTTTGAAGGCGGTACTGAGGTAGACTGGATTGGTGAGATGCAGAACCTTTGGTACTACCTGGACCCCTACCTGCAACTCAGTACCATCAGGGTTGATACCGTCAACGATTACAAGCTGAACCTGCAAAACGACAACCTTGCTCAATTTTACTTTGACTCGTCCTCCAACCGGACCTTGGTCCGCCTGATGCGCGACATCAACGGTGACGGCAAGACTTTGGTGGACCTCGGGTCCTTCGATCCTGACGACACTACCAATGTGCGCAGCCTTTGGCGGGCCGGTCGTCAGCTCTGGTCACGCAACCTGAGTACCGATGATCGTACCATTTATACTCGAACCGGTGTCAGTGTACTGGATACCACCAACGGCTTGGCTAGCTTTGCTTCAGGACTGAAAATCAACACGACGGTCCAGTCAAATCTCCAGGCAGCCAATGCCACCGAAGCGGAAAAAATCATTAATTACATCCGCGGTGTGGACCAAGTTGGTCTGCGCTCTCGCGCAGCCATCATCGCAGGAGCCAATGGTACCTGGCGTCTTGGTGACATTGTTAGTTCGACCCCGAAAATTCAGGGCAACGTAGGGCTTAATTCCTATCAGCAGAATGCGCCGACCGGCTACGGCGACGGTTCCTATGCGAAGTTTGTTGAGTCTAACGACTACAAGAACCGTGGCATGGCCTATGTGGGGGCCAACGACGGCATGCTGCATGCCTTCCGGATGGGGGTCCTGCACGAACTGACCGACCCCTGCCGGAACCTTGAGACAGACTCCACGTCATCGACCTGTTCAACTGACAAGGCCAAGATTAATGACTACACCATAGTCGCCTCTGGCAGCAACCAGGGGGCCAATGCCAATGTGCGTGCTGATAGTGGCGACGCCTTAGGCAGAGAAGAGTGGGCCTTCATCCCTCGACAGACGATGCCCTACCTGAAGTACTTTGCTGATCCCGAATATCCTCACCTGTTCTATGTCGACGGCACACCATTGATCGTTGATGTGGCTATCGCGACACCCGCCAGTTACGACAGTACAAAGTTTCCGAACTGCGCTACGTCATACTGGGCCTGTCCCAAGCAGACGGCCTACACAACGGTAAGTGGCACGGAGACTAAAAATATCGACCTGACCAATACCAGTTGGCGGACCATCCTGATCGGCAGCACAGGACTGGGCGGTGCCAGTAAAAGCCGTGTGGCGCCATGTGCCGGGGGCGGTACCGATTGCGTCAAGACCCCGATGCTTGACCCAACCGACTCTACCGCTGCACCCAATACCCGAGGCTTGGGTTACTCATCCTATTTCGCGCTTGACATCACCAATCCGCAGACTCCCAAATACCTGTGGGAGTTCCCCGGCACCACTGCTGCGGTCAACAATCTGGGATATGCCACCACCGGACCGGTGATCATCAGGGTGGGGGACAAGGACAAGAATGGACGCTGGTTTGCGGTGTTTGCCTCAGGCCCGACAGGTCCGATCAATACCATCACCCATCAGTTTATGGGACGTTCCGATCAGAACTTGAGACTGTTTGTGGTTGATCTTGCCACCGGAGCCCTGGTAAAGACTATTGATAGCGGTGTTACCAACGCCTTTGCCGGCTCGGTGTCAAACTCAGCCATCGACAATGACCGGTCGTACTCAAGCCGATCCGGCTTCTATCAGGATGATGCGGCCTACGTCGGCTATGTTCAGAAAGTAGATGCAACGAACTGGACCAATGGCGGCGTACTCAGGTTGGTGACTCAGGAGAGCATTGACCCGAATGACGGCAGCAAACCTTGGCTGGTCAGCAAGGTGATTGAAAACGTTGGTCCGGTCACCTCGGCGGTTGCCAAACTGCAGGACCGGGCCAATGGCAAATTATGGCTCTACTTCGGTGCCGGCCGGTATTACTTCAAGGACGCAACATCGGTTGACGACGGCTCCAGCCAACGCTATTTGTATGGTATTCAGGAGCCATGTTACAGTGCTGCAACCCAGAAGATAGATCCCAGCTGCACGAGCACTATCGCCACTACGGATCTGAATGACCAGACCACCTCCCCGTCGACAACAATCGGGGCGACAGAAAAAGGGTGGTTTGTTGGTCTCGACGATGATTCTTTGGCTGATGGGTTCTCGTCGGAGCGGGTGATCACTGATCCCGTGGCTGCAACAAGCGGTTCGGTCTACTTCACAACCTTTAGGCCGACATCTGATGTCTGCGGGTTCGGCGGAAACTCGTATATCTGGAAGTTGAACTACGCCAGCGGTGCGGCCTCAACGCCGCCACCGTCAACTGCGCCGCCCAAGATTCTGGTACAGGTGTCTACCGGTGCCTTTGCTGAGATAACCGCTTTTGGAGACAAGGATAATCGACGTTCGACGGCAATTCAGGGGGTCCCCCCCAAGGCCCAAGGCTTGTCATTACTGACTAACCCAAAGCCTGTTAAAAAAATTATCCATATCCAAGAAAAGTAGTTAACTGCATTCTCCCTACCGCTAGTATTTAGCGGCAGGGGGGCGAGGTACCCCATGAGTAACCGTGGTTTTTCTCTGACAGAGTTGATAGTCGTTATTGCTTTGATTTCAATCATGTTGGCCGTAGTGACCTTGAACTTCAATGATTGGCAGGTAAAGTATAATATTGAAGCTCAGGTTAAAGAGATGCTGACAGATCTGACAGATGTACGTAGCAGGGCAATATCGACTAAACAACAGCATAGGGTGATTCTTAATCCCACCTCTTACACTTTTCGTCGCTACAGTAGTGAGTTTGACGCTGCTGGTACTGAGGTTTTCAGGCGACCGCTTAAATACCAGATTCAGCAATTTTCAACAGGAACCTATTCAGCTTTCAGTAATTTTACGCTGACTTTTGATGATCGAGGCTACACGACGTCGTTAGTTACTATAGCTGTTGGACCTGGTTTGGGTAGCCCTGCGTATAACTGTATTGGTGTTCATACGGCGAGGGTAAATATGGGGAGGATCAATGGCAATAACTGTGAATATCAATAATGGCGGCTTTACACTGATCGAGTTTCTGGTTGCCATTGTGATTTTGATGGTTGGCATGTTGGGGTTATTGCAGACTGTCAACTACGCAATTTCCAACAATATGACCAACCAGCTGCGTCAAGAGGCGTTGATGGTTGGTGATGAACAGATTAATCTTGAAAAAGCCAAGAAGTTTGAAGCTATTTCAACTAATACCCGTTCTGCCGTTGTGCCACGTATGGTTAATGGTGCATTTAGGAATTATTCTGTGATCAAGACCAGTACCGCGCTTACGTCTCAATCCACCAATATTGATATGCAGCTGATTTGGAAATACAAAGGGCAACGCTATGTGCATTCTATATCATCAGTTGTGTCACAGTACCAGTAGAGTGCATTGGAGGCAGTCATGCTAAACTCCCGTAAGGGTTTTACATTAGTTGAGATGATTGTAGTCATGGCGGTGTTTGTTGTCGTCATCATGATTACTGCGGACTCATTTAAAACTATCTTGACGCAGATGACCAAAATCACCAAGTCAGAAGAAAGCAACATTGAGGGTGTGGTCGGTCTTGAGATGTTTCGCCATGATCTGCAACAGGCAGGCTATGGTTTGCCGTTTTCGTATTTATCGCCAATATCCTGCATTGAAGCCGGTTATGCACCTGCCAGCAACTATAATGATTGTACCGGATCAACAACAAGCGGTGTGCCGCGCGCAGTGGTGGCTGGGGACAATCTGGGGGCGGTTGCCGGGGCTACCGGTGACGAGGCTACTAATATCGTGCTTGGCACCGACTACCTTGCCTTAAAAGGTTCTACACTGGGTATGAATGAAACAGCAAAAAGATGGACCTACATGCCCTATAGTAGTGCAACAACCGGTAAGCTTAAACCCAGGATCTGGCAAACCGGAAACCTGATTGACGGTCCCAGCGCAGACGCCTCACGGGTGATTGTGCTAAAAAAGACCTACACCAGCTCTGGCTACTCAAACCAGATGATAACCTCCTCTGATCCTTCTATTTACTGGGCTCGATATTATGCGGACGGTTTTGCTGATCCTGTATTCAACCCGACACTAAAAGAAGAAGTCTATTACCTTTATGGTATTAAAGCCGATGATCCCCTGGGAATGCCTTTTAACCGCACTGATTATTTTGTTGCCCGCCCAACAACAGCTGGTAAAATTCCTTCTTTTTGTCATGCAAATACCGGGATTTTGTATAAAGGTGCAGTGGTCCATGCCAATTCTGCTGCTTATGCAAAATTAACCTACATTCCATTACTTGACTGTGTTGCTGATATGCAGGTCATTTTTGGCTGGGATCTTGATGACGGTCAAGGTAATGAAGGGCAGGATGGTGTGATTGATACCTACTCTACCCCAATTGGTACCGGTGGTGCCATTACAGTTCAGTCTTCAGCAACTCCCTCTGCATCTGCAATGCAAACACGTGTGACAGATGCTTTGGGCAACCCTGAAAAACTACGCAATAGCCTGAAAGTTGTGAAAGTGTACCTGCTGGCTCAGGTAGGGCGACGTGATGCAAATTATCAGAGCCCAAGCAGTTCAATTGTGCTTGGTGATGCTGCAACAGATGGCATCACCAAGACCTATACATTTACCTCTGATATGCGGAATTATCGCTGGAAGATTTATCGGTTAGTGGTCCGTCCTAAAAACCTCATGTCAAATCAATGATGCTCGTTAGACGAGGAGTGGCCATGAAGCAGTTTATGCAACAGGAAGAGGGAGTAGCGCTTGTTACGTCATTGCTAATGGCCTTGATTTCACTGGCAATTGTGATGTCTGTAATGTACATGATAACCCAGAATATTCAGCGTACAGGTACGTTGAAACGCTATAAAACAGCTCTGGAAGCATCCTATGGGGGCACTGACATTGTCATGAAAGAGCTTGTGCCACAGGTGCTAAAAAATATTGCCTCTCCTAAAACGTTTTTGGAGACAACCTATGGAACAAGCATTAACCTTTCTGTGCTTGCAACTGATTCTTGTTTAAACGACAAACTCACCAAGGAAACATCCCAGTGGGGTTCGGCCTGTAGTAGTACTGTTTCAGCTAAATCTGGCGCTGACTTTACCTTTAGGCTGCCTTCTGCAACCGGGGGGCAGCCTTATGCCATTTATTCCAAAATTGTTGATACTGTTTTTGGTAATACTGATGTCAGTGGTCTGGAACTTGAGGGGGCTGGAGTAGCAGAATCTCTTTCTGTAATTACTCCTCAACACATACCCTACGTGTATCGGCTTGAAGTTCAGGCTGAAAAGGTAACAAATGCAACTGAACAGGCAAACATGTCGGTGCTGTATGCCTACTGATTTTTAAGTTTGCTAAACAGTAGCAGATTGACGTGTAACGGCAGCGCCACACAAGTGGGCTGCCGTTAGCTGTTGCAGGGCAAAAAATGTTGCCTTTTGACGGTCTATCCACTAAGGTAGCGGTCCCAAAATGTATATACCCTGCAGGTTTCGGAAGAGTCCCCATGCCAAAGAATCAAAGTCTTGAGCAGTTACGTGGCGAGATAGACCTGATCGACAGCCGACTGGTTGAGTTGCTGAATCAGCGTGCCAGAGTAGCCTCTGATGTTGGCAGGCTTAAGGCTGGCCAGGACCGTGATTTCCACGTGCCCAGTCGTGAGAGGGAAGTGCATGAGCGGGTTGCCCGCATGAATCAGGGCCCCCTGCCGGAAGAGGCCTTGCACAGCATTTTTCGTGAGATCATGTCTGCCTGTTTGTCTCTGGAGTCTCCTTTGAAGGTGGCTTACATGGGACCAAAGGCAACCTTCAGCCATCTGGCCACCATGCAGCAGTTTGGTCTGTCTGCCCAGCTTGAACCTCAAAAATCAATACCTGCTGTTTTTGAGGAGGTTGAAAAAGGTAAGGCACTCTATGGTGTCGTACCGGTGGAAAACTCTACTGAGGGTGTTGTTACCCATACCCTTGATATGTTCGTGGATAGTAATCTCCAGATTATTTCTGAAATCATCCTTGATATTCACCATGATCTCCTCTCGCGTACTGGCCGGCTGGAGGATATCCGCAAGGTGTATTCCCATCCGCAGCCGATTGCTCAGTGCCGGCACTGGCTGGAAGAAAATCTGCCCAATGTGCCATTGGTGGATGTGGCCTCAACTGCCGTTGCTGCACAGATTGTCAGTGAGGACTATACCGCTGCAGCCATAGCCAGTGAATTGGCTGCATCGATGTATGATCTCAAGATGGTGCGCAGCAGAATTGAAGACCAGGTCAATAATGTCACCCGTTTTTTGGTGATCTCGCGCAAGCCTGCTGAGCCAACCGGTAACGATAAGACTTCAATCATGTTTTCGGTCAGGGATGAACCCGGCATCCTCTACCGGATGCTCGAACCGTTTGCACGGCGCGGTGTCAACCTTTCAAAAATTGAATCCCGGCCGGTTAAGACCAAGGCCTGGGAATATATCTTCTTTCTTGATATGTCCGGCCATGTTTCGGAAGCGCCGGTTCGTGAAGCAATTGATGAATTGAAGAGCTTTTGTCAGTTTTTAAAAATACTCGGTTCCTATCCGAAGGCACGATGAGTCAGCCTGTTATCAATACGTTTGCCGTGATCGGAGTGGGGCTGATTGGCGGTTCCTTCAGTCGTGCGTTGAAGCAGGCCGGTGTTGTTAAGCGGGTGATCGGTTTTGACCTGGATTCTGCAAACCTGGCTGAGGCGCTGCAGTTAGGGGTCGTTGACGAGATTGCTGCTGATTATGCCGCTGCAGTCAGCTCTGCAGATCTGGTGTTTCTGGCCGTGCCGGTTCGGGCAATGACTGCCGCTGTGTCGGCTTGCGCCCCATTTCTTCGGCCAGGATGCGTGGTGACTGATGGAGGCAGTGTCAAGGATGAACTGGTTGTTGCCTGCGAACAGCTGGTGCCTGCCGGCTGCTCTTTTGTCGGTGGACATCCGATTGCCGGTACTGAGCATTCCGGTGCAAAGGCCTCATTTGCCACGCTGTTTCAGGGGCGGCGCTGCATTTTAACCCCCACCAGTCGTACCGATCAACAGGCCCTCGCTCTGGTGCAGCAACTCTGGGAAGCAGCAGGCAGCAGGGTTGAGTGCATGGAACCGTTGACCCATGACCGGGTCTTTGCAGCAGTGTCCCACCTGCCTCATATGGTTGCCTATGCCCTGGTACATGCCGTAAACGGTTCTGCCGAGGAAGAGGAGAATATTCTGGCTTTCTCTGCCGGTGGTTTTCGCGACTTTACCCGGATAGCTTCGTCAGATCCTTCCATGTGGCGGGATATCGCTCTGATGAATAGATTGCCGCTACTTGCAATGCTTGATCGCTATCAGAGTGAATTTGCTGCGTTGCGAGAAAGGGTTGCAAGCGGCGACGGTGCCTGGCTTGAAAACTATTTCACCACATCAAAGCGCCTGAGAGATGAAATAATCTGACATTTTAAGGGAATACCACCCTGAGGTGACCATGCACGAACAAGCGCAACCAATTAGCGTCTTACCGGCCCGAGCTGTGCGGGGCGAGCTTGCAATTCCTGGTGACAAGTCCATTTCCCACCGTTCAATTATGTTGGGCGCCCTGGCACAGGGCACCAGCCGTATCACCAACTTCCTGCGGGGTGAAGATAACTTTTCCACCATGAAGGCGTTTCGGGCCATGGGGGTTCCGATCGAGGACGATGGTCAGACCATCATCGTACATGGCGTTGGACTGCATGGACTGAAAGAACCGGGGGATGTGCTGGACTGTGGCAACTCGGGTACGACCATCCGCCTGATGACTGGTCTCCTGTCAGGTCAGAGCTTCTTCTCAGTGCTTACCGGTGATCAGTATCTGCGTAAGCGTCCCATGAAGCGGGTAGTGGAGCCGTTGGCCCGCATGGGAGCTCGGATTGCAGGGCGGGGAGGTGGAACCCTCGCTCCTCTGGCCATTACCGGTGGCAACTTGACCGGCATTGACTACCAGTCCCCAATTGCCAGTGCTCAGGTGAAATCAGCGCTTATGCTTGCTGGTTTATATGCCAGCGGGGAGACCAGGGTGACTGAGCCATCGCTCTCACGCGACCACTCTGAACGGATGTTCACATTCTTCGGAGCTGATCTGGACAGGTCCAGTCATGGTGTGACCGTGCGTGGCGGCAGGGAGTTGCAGGGGCAGGAAATCTGCGTGCCGGGTGACATCTCTTCAGCTGCCTTCTTTTTGGTAGCAGCGCTGATCGTACCCGGTTCAGAACTGTTGATCCGCAATGTCGGGGTTAATCCTACCCGTACCGGTGTGATTGATATCCTGCAGGCAATGGGTGGAGATATTACCCTGCAGGACCAGCGTGAGGTTTCCGGTGAGCCGGTGGCTGACCTGCTGGTGCGTTCATCGCGTCTGAAAGGGGTCGAGATCGGTGGCGATGTGGTGCCCCGTGCCATTGATGAGTTTCCCGCGATCTGTGTGGCCGCTGCAGTGGCTGAAGGTACCACCACTATTAAAGACGCCAAAGAGTTGCGAGTTAAGGAAACCGACCGGATTGCCGCCATGGCAGCCAATCTCCGCATTGTCGGGGCAGGGCAGATTGATGAAACTGAGGATGGCATGATCATCCAGGGAGTTGAATCGCTCTCTGGTGGTTCAGTAACCAGTTATGGTGATCACCGGATTGCCATGTCACTGTCGGTGGCGGCGCTGGTGTGTAGACACCAAGTAGAGATTGACGATGTTGCCTGCGTAGCCACCTCGTTTCCCGGCTTTTATGAGCTGCTGGACAGGGTGTCGGTACGATGAAGCGTGAGCGTGGTGTTGTCATTGCCGTTGATGGGCCGTCCGGTGCAGGTAAAAGCACTATCAGCAGGGCGTTGTCAAAACGGCTGGGATATCTGGAGATCGATACCGGCGCCATGTACCGGGCAATGGCCTGGCTGGCCCGCGAGGCTGGACTGAATTGTGATGATCAGCAGGCGGTTAAATCGTTTAGTGATCGTGCCGAAGTTGAGCTGCAGCTTCATAACGGATCTACCCGGGTGTTGGCAAATGGTCAGGATGTTACCAGTGAGATCCGTACTCCTGAAATTTCGATGCTTACCTCGAAGATATCAGCCCTTGCACCGGTGCGTGAGGCGATGATGAGCCTGCAGCGCAAAATGGGGGCCAAGGGTGGTGTTGTGCTGGATGGCCGGGATATCGGTACGGTGGTATTTCCTGATGCTGAAATAAAATTCTTTCTCTCGGCATCTGCCGAAGAGCGGGGGCGCCGCCGGTTTCTGGAGCTGCAAGCCAAAGGGGTGCAGACCAGCCTGCAGGAGACGATTGATAACGTTGCCAAGCGTGATCAGCAGGATTCTGAACGGGAACTTGCTCCTTTGCGGCAGGCTGAAGACGCAATCCCGATTGACTCCACCGGTCTGACCATTGAAGAGGTGATTGCCCTGATGGAGCAGGTCTATCGTGAACGAACAGCAGGAAAGGATATCGAGCTATGAAGGTAATCCTGGCAAAACGGGCCGGATTCTGTTTCGGTGTCAAGCGAGCCACCCAGATGGCCTTTGAGGCAGCCGGCAAGGATCAAAAGACCTTTACCCTGGGGCCGATTATCCACTCTCCGCAGGTTGTCAACAAGTTGGAAGAAATGGGCGTAGGGGTGGTCAAGGACCTCTCCGGCGTCAGTAACGGCACCGTTATCATCCGTTCCCACGGGGTACTGGCAAGCGAGATGGATGAGGCGCACCAGAAGCAGCTGGAAGTGGTGGATGCCACCTGTCCTTTTGTGAAGAAGGCACAGGAGCATGTACAATATCTGTCCGAGGCTGGCTATGATGTGCTGGTGGTCGGTGATGCAGACCATCCTGAAGTGCAGGGTATTGTCTCCTACGGCAAGGAAAAGGTCTATGTGGTGGCTTCCGGCGACCAGGTCAAGCAGTTGCCCAAAATGGGTAAAATGGGGGTCGTGGCTCAGACCACCCAGTCCTTTGACAACCTGAAGAGTGTGGTTACCGAGTGCCTGCGCCGTGGTGGTGAGGTGCGGGTCTACAACACCATTTGTGATGCAACGGCGGTACGGCAGCAGGAAGCAACAGAACTGGCCCAGCAGGTTGACTGTATGATTGTGATTGGCGGTTTCAATAGTGCCAATACCCGTCGTTTGGCTGAAATATGTACAGAAATTCAGCCCAGGACCTACCATATCGAAACGGCTGCAGAGATAGATTGTTCATGGTTTCAGGGGGTTGACACGGTGGGGGTGACCGCTGGCGCCTCAACCCCGAAATGGATCATTGATGAAGTCATGAATCGTCTTGATCAGGTAAACAATTCACATTGAATAAATAGTAAAAGTGTGTAAAAGTAATCAACTCGCGTCAGCTATCGGTCGGCGGTAGCCGGACGGCGAAAATTAACCAGGGGGTATTGGTCACATGACTGAAGTGAAACGACTCAACGTAGATACCGATGATATGGACGTTGAGCACCAAAGCAACGAATTTGCAGAACTGTTCAGCGCCAGCCTGAAAGAGCAGGAGCGGCCTGAGCGGGATAAAATACTTGAGGGGACCGTTGTTCGTGTTGATCCTGATACGGTATTGGTGGATGTTGGCCGTAAATCTGAAGGCTTTGTTCCCATCAGTGAGTTCAGGGATGCTGAAGGCAATGTATCGGTTTCTGTCGGTGATAAAGTCAAGGTTGTATCCAGCCGTGATGGCGGCAACAAGTTTTCCAAGAAGCGTGCTGATCAGATGGCAGCCTGGGAAACCATCCATGAAGCTGGCGGCGAGGGTGCTGTACTTGAAGGTACCATTATTGCCAAGACCAATGGCGGCTTCACCGTTGCCATCGGCGGCATCAATGCATTCCTGCCTGCTTCACAGGTTGACACCCGTCCTTCCGGCAATGGCGATGCCTACATCGGCGTAGCCGGCCAGTTCAAGGTCATCAGCCTGAATCAGAAACGCGGCAACATCGTTCTCTCCCGTCGCGCACTGCTTGAGGAAGAGCGTGCTGAATCCCGCAAGGCAACCCTTGAGAAACTGTCTGAAGGGCAGATCATGCAGGGTGTGGTCAAGAACCTGACTGAATACGGCGCATTTGTTGATCTGGGCGGTGTTGATGGTCTGTTGCACGTGACTGATATCTCCTGGGGACGGGTAGGCAAGCCTGCTGATGTACTGAAGCCGGGTCAGGAAGTAAACGTCAAGATCCTCAAGTTTGACCGTGAAAAAGGCAAGGTTTCCGTTGGTATCAAGCAGACCCTGCCAGATCCTTGGCAGGACATTGCCAACCGTTTCCCGGAAGGCACCCGCGTATCCGGCAAGGTTGTCAGCCTGATGGATTACGGCGCATTCATTGAGCTTGAATCAGGCATCGAAGGTCTGGTGCACGTATCCGAGATGTCCTGGACCAAGCGGGTTCGTAAGGCCGCTGACATGCTGAATGTTGGCGATCAGGTGGATGTGGTTGTGCTGGGTGTGGATCTGCAGAACCGTAAGATCTCTCTGGGCCTCAAGCAGGTTAACGATAACCCTTGGCAGTCCATTGCTGAGCGCTATCCGGTTGGTACCAAGCTGGAGGGCCAGATTAAGAACATGACCGACTTCGGTATGTTCATCGGTATTGAAGAAGGTATCGACGGTCTGGTACACGTTTCAGATATCTCCTGGACCAAGCGGGTCAAGCATCCTGGCGATGTGTACAGCAAAGGCGACCTGGTCCAGGCCGTTGTACTCAAGGTTGATCCCCAGAATGAGCGTGTCTCCCTGGGCATCAAGCAACTGACTCCGGACCCATGGTCACTGGTACCCCAGAAGTATGCGCCGGGCACCCGTCTGGTTGGCAAGGTCGCCTCTACCACCGACTTCGGTGTCTTTGTTGAGATCGAAGAGGGGATTGAAGGCCTGATCCACGTTTCCGAGCTTTCCCGTGAAAAAGTACCTTCTGCCAAAGACTTCGCCAATGTCGGTGATTCCATTGAGGCGGTTGTGCTGAACGCTGATTCTCGCGAGCGCCGGATTTCTCTCTCTGTGAAATCTCTGGCAGCAGCTGCTGAGAAGGCCGAGTTTGAGTCCTATCTCGGTGGTGGCCAGGGTGAGGCAACCTCAAACCTGGGCGACCTGCTGAAGAGCCAGATGGATAAGGCACGCTAGTTTAGCAGTTCTTTGTAACGTAACTGCAAGAGGGGCATGGTACCAGTTGGTACGATGCCCCTTTTTTCATGGTGCTGCTTTGGAGGTGTTTGTGCCAGCCGTTTTGGAATCAACCAGAACATGCCAGGATAGTCCGTCAGGGCAGCTGCTCTTGGGGATTCGTCAGTTTAATGCTGCCCAGTGGTATGAATGCCATGAAACCCTGGAGCTACTCTGGATTCCGGCAACGGGCGATCTGCGTAATCTGTATCAGGGGATTATCCAGCTTGCCATAGCCCTGCACCACTGGCGTAATGGTAACTTCAGCGGTGCAGTCAGTTTGCTTGATGGCGGTGTGGGCTATTTACGTAAGCTGCCACAAACCTGTCTGTGGATTGATGTTGAAGGGCTGATCAGGCAGGCTGAGTCTGTGAAAGAACAGCTTGCGTCTCTGGGGCGGTTGGGGATGGCGGAACTGGATCCAGACTGTATTCCCAAAATTGTGACTGTTTCAGTTTAGAGCCGCGTAATCAATTGTTACATAAAAAAGGACAGGCATGTTGCCTGTCCTTTTTGTGTAACGAGCGTGTGAGACAGCTTATTGAGCTGCTTTTACCATCAGCTCACTGACCAGCTTGGTGAACTTGAGCGGGTCTTTGATCGGTGTACCTTCGGTCAGCAACGCCTGATCATAGAGCAGGTCAGAATAATCCAGAAGACGGCTGTTTTCCGGGTTCTGTTTGTACATGTCGCCCATCACCTTCACAATCGGGTGGTCAGGGTTCAGCTCCAGCACCCGCTTGGACTCAGGCACGGCCTGGTTCATGGCCTTCATGATCCGCTCCATGTTGGCGTTCATGCCAAAATCATCGGCCACCAGACAGCAGGCGCTGTCAGTCAGACGGTTTGAGAAGCGAACCTCTTTGATTTTGCTTTCCAGGCGACCCTTGATCAGCTCCAGCAGTGAGCCGAACTCCTTCTTGGCCTCTTCCTGCTTCTTCTCTTTTTCCTTTTTCTCATCTTCGCTGTCCAGATCCACATCGCCCCGGTCAACGGCCTTCAGTTTCTTCTCCTGGTACTCGTGCAGTGACTGCACGACCCATTCATCAACCGGGTCGGTCATAAACAGGACTTCAAACCCTTTGGCATTGAATGCCTCCAGCAATGGTGACTGCTCCAGGCTGGACTTGTCCTCGCCAGTGATGTAGTAGATCTCCTTCTGTGCTTCCGGCATCCGCTCTACATATTCCTTCAGAGATACATACTCCCCTTCAGCAGTGCGGGTACTCTGGAACAGCATCAGCTCCTGCAGTTTTTCCTTGTTGGCATAGTCAAAGTGCAGCCCCTCCTTCAAGACCGGGCCGAACTCCTTCCAGAAGGTCAGGTACTGGTCATATTCCTTCTCCTTCAGGTCAGCCAGAGTGGAGAGGATCTTGTTGACCAGGCTCTTCTGAATCCGCTTGATCTGCACATCCTCCTGCAGGATCTCACGGGAGACGTTCAGCGGCAGGTCGGATGAATCAACCACGCCCCGTACGAAACGGAGGTAATCCGGCAGCAGGGCATCGCACTTTTCGGTGATGAAGACCCGCTTGACATACAACTGGATGCCACGCTTGCGCTCGGCCATGAACAGGTCAAACGGCTTCTTGGCCGGCAGGTAGAGCAGCGCCTTGAATTCGCTGGTACCTTCAGCAGCAAAGTGGATGGTTTTGAAGGGATCGTCAAAGTCATGGGAGACATGCTTGTAGAATTCTTTGTACTCCTCCTCGGTCACCTCGCTCTTGGGACGGGCCCAGATCGCCTTCATGGAGTTAAGGGTCTGCTCCTCGATCTTCTCGATGGTGCCGGCTCCTTCGATCTCCTCGCCATCCACCCCTTTGGGGGTCTCGGTGCGGGTAATATCCATGCAGACCGGGTACTGGATAAAGTCAGAGTACTTCTTGACGATGGAGCGGATCTTCCACTCATCCAGATACTCTTTAAACTCTTCCTTCAGGTGCAGCACGATCTCGGTGCCGCGCTCTGCCTTGGTGCAGTCTTCAATGGTATAGGAACCATCGCCGATTGACTCCCAGCAGGTTCCATGGGCTGCATCACCGGCCCGGCGGGTGGTCAGGGTAACTTTGTCTGCCACCATAAACGAGGCATAGAAGCCAACCCCGAACTGGCCGATCAGTTCCGGCTGCTGGGCTGCGGCCGCATCCTTCATGGCCTGCACGAACGACTTGGTGCCGGATTTGGCAATGGTGCCGATATTCTCTTCCACCTCGGCCATGGACATACCGATGCCGTTGTCGCGAATGGTCAGGGTACCGGCATCCTTATTGGGGATCAGCTTGATCTTCCAGTCGCTGTTGCCTTCCAGCAGAGACTCATTGGACTGGGCCTCAAAACGGGCCTTGTCAATGGCGTCGGATGCGTTGGAGATCAGCTCCCGCAGGAAGATATCGCGGTTGGAATAGAGTGAGTGGATAACCAGGTCAAGTAGTTGCTTTACTTCGGTCTGAAACTGCTTTGTTGCCTTGGACATACGGATAAATCTCCTTGTGCAGGGTAAATAGTCTGGACAGCAGACAAGATAAGCATCAATCGTCAGAAATCAAGGGGGGATACAGACAATAATCACTGATGTTTCGTAGTAATGGAAACCTGGCGACGTGTTTTAGTGAGAGTAACGTCAACAATTTTATCATCTTTCCAAACATAACAGGGGGTCTTGGTTTTGCGTGCCAGGGCTTGGGCTGCCTTGGCTGCCCGGCGCAAGGCAGCATCAACACCGACCAGCTCTTCATTTAAAGGTTTAACAGTCTTGCTACGCATCTAATTTTCTCCCTGATCCAAGATGGATGGAATGGTACCAGAATTGTCGTAAAGCGTCCAGATATCCGCAACCTGCTTGTAAACCGCATGAAAGTTGTTCAAACCAGCTTTGAATCTGCGCCGGATATCCAGCTCCGGCACATTATGCCCGCCTTGGATTACCCGTGCTGCAACTCGCGTTACAGCCATGTCTGCTGTTGGTAAACTGAGAAATATCAGCATAATGTGATAACCATTAGCACGACATCCTTGCAAAAGTTTCAGATAGGTGCGACCGCTCAAGGTGGTTTCAAAGGCAAAACTCTTTTGTTGCCGTACCTTTTCATGGATTTCCTGCAACATGAGTCGTCCGGCACGGAATGCCACTGCTTCTGGCTTGAATGGCGACAGCCCGGCAGCAATCAGGTCGGCGTTGATAAAATCCGGGCAATTCGCCTCATGAGGGAGGAATTCTCGGGCAAAGGTGGTTTTACCCGCGCCGTTGGGTCCGGCGATGATGACGATTTTGGGAGAATTGGTCATTGTTCAGTCACCTTCCATATCCCAACTTTTCCAGTATTATCAATCATATCTCCGCTATTATCAAATACTAAAACTGCCTTAAATTCATGCTCTTTTTGCCGTGTCGTTTCTCGTTCATACGAAAAGCGATCATAAATTTCCCTGTTTACCTGAACTTCGTAGAGTAGGTGCATTTGTATATCTTTCAAGAAAATGGCCAGATGTTCTTTTCGCATCCAAAGACGCCAACCATTAGTACCGTTATTTTTCTGATAACCGTTATCATCACGCTCTCTACTGTCGCTCCATAATTCACCAACAAATGACACCTCACCTGACATCTTACGCGAATGCCATTTGTAGGCGCTGCTTGGCTTATCCAATCCTAAATGCTCCTTCAGGATTTGTCCGGGCTCCTGCGATAATGGAAATACTTCGTGCAGGAGAGGGTCGCTACGATCAAACAACATCTCTCCCTGTTTCTGCACAAGCCAAGGTCTCAAAGAAACCTCGGAATCGTCATCATCGTGATCATTATCCTCGGTAGGCACATAAAAATCCTGTGTAAACTCTTCGTTCTCAAGAGCTTTGAACAGTAGTGGAATATCTCCCGTGGCGATCAGGGCTGAGTAGGCATGGGTAGACTCCCGGCGACCATCAACTTGAGCATCATAGCCACAGGCAACCACAATCCAGTCGCTATTACCCTCACTATGAACTCCAAGTTTTTCAATGCATTGCCCGGAGGTGACGGAGTTGAGCCATTCATCCTCCTTTTGAGTGGACGTTTCCCAAAGCTCTCTTTCCAGCGGTGTCCTCTGACGCAGATCACTGAACCAGACGTCAGGAAAAGTCGGCATCTTATCCGCCAACCAGCTATCGAAGCTGTCGTAGAAAGAATCGCTAATAGAGATGGGATGCGTTTTCAGTAGTTCACCGATAACGCAGGACATGGCATGCCACTCCAGGTAGGTGGCGTACCGCTCAATTTCAGGCATCTGACCATGTCTGTGTGACCATCGATTATAGCGGCGTTCGTCATATCTCGCCTTGCGCGGCTCCAAATCCCACCAATGCACATTTACAGGTGCTTTCCAACTATTAACAATCCAATTTTCAGCCAGATCGAGCACATAATTTTTATCAACGGTCGGGAATATGCGCAGGATGTATTCATACCAATACGGCAGCGTGTCCATGGAATCAAAGTGAAAACGCCTGTCAGACACATCTTCCCATTGATAGGAACGGTATGGATAGCGGTCCACATTGGTAGTGCTTTCAGAAACATTAACAGTGCAAATAGCAGCAAAATCAATTGCCGTCTTCAGCTCATTATGTGCGGCAATCAGCTTTAATACAGCCTGTTTTGCATGCTCCCGAATGAGTACGTGGGGAAAGTTTGAATCTGTTGCAATATCGGTGAGTAGAGCAATATGAGGCAACACCATGGCCGGTGCTTCCGAGGCGATGCGATTTACCCCCATCGTCAGCCAAAGGCGCGCGGCAAGCCAGTAAAATGGAGACTCATTTGCTTGAAAGGTGTTTTCTTCAGTTGCATGGTAGCAAGAAACAACCGCGTCAAAAGCATCATTCGCTTTCAGCCGCGCAAGACGCCGAAGCGCGTGTACGGCACGCCACCTGGCGCGAACATCAATATCGGCCATCTGGTTAAAAAGGAAGCGTCCCACCACACGAGATGTTTCCGTTGGCACATCGTGAATATCAAGGACATGACGATCATCAACCGGGATTCTTGCAGCAAGGCGATCAACATACCAGGAAATCAAAGACGCAAGTTGTTCGCCGGTAAGGTCGGCAATAAGAAAACGTATCACGGCATAGAGTGTTCTGCTGCCAAGTTCGGAGGCTGATTTTTCAATTCCCTCCACCATAAGATTCAATCGCTCTGAGGAGGTACCGCCTGAAATTGATAAAAGTTCAGGCAATAATGAATCCTGCTCTTCAATCCAACGAACAAAACTTGCAAAATGTCGAACAATGACGTTCGGGAGGTTTTCCGATTTCCATCGTTCGATTGCAGGCCCCTGCCAGGATTTAAGCGACCGTACAAGCACTTCTGCCCGGCTTCTTGCCGCAAAATATTCCAGTTCAACTTCTACAAGCGCGTTGAGAAATGCGACCCTATCCGAAATCAGGGTTACCTTACGCATTTCTTCAAGCACTTCGCTTTCACGAACTTGGCGCCGATCTGTTATTACCTCCTTAAGAAAACTTTGTATGGCTTCGGCGGTTATGAATCTGCGCCCCTTGAGATCAATTTTGCAGTTAGTAGTTTCAGCATCCTCGTCATCAGGAGAATAGCGATTCGAAAATTCATGTCCTGATTCTTCCGAATTCACTGTTGGTAACTGCTCAAGAAATTTCACCGTGTTTTGTAAGGACACCAAATCAGGATACTGCGAGATGCCCTCTGAATCGACAAGCGACAGGATTTTACCGGCAAATTTCAGCCTGGGTTTTGTCGAAGTATGCAGCAGCCAGTCCTTTGCAAATACCGAAGCTATCCGTAAAAGTTCATCGGTACTTTTGGCCTTTTCCACCGCCTTGGCTGCCAAGTCTTCATCGGGATATTGCAGTAAGATTGCGAGAGCCGTTACCACCGCAGGTGATATCTTGTTTTCTGAAACACCTTCGATCAGGAGGCTTGGCAATGTAATATTCAAGCGGCATGTTCCCTCATCCGCCCACCGTGATATTGCAGCCATGCCGACGGGAATTGAAAGTCTCGCCAATGCCGATGAAGCTGTCTCCCAAGGAAATCCGTCATAATCCAATCGTTCTGCGGCACCGCTGACAAAACGGTAGCTTTCAGCAGCACATCTTTTTTGTTCCGCTTCAGAGAGCGATAAGCTTCCAACAGCCAGAGCATTCAACAAGTTGATCTGATCGTAAGCTTCATGATCAATTTCCTTGGTAAGCTCAATTGCTTCAGAAAACAGGGCTTCCGCATCAACAGGACTGACCGACAAAAGCAACCTGCTGTAAGATAGGAGTGCTTCTGTTTTCTCCGAAGAGGCACATTTTATGTGCTCCAACCCCTTTAGCCTGTTCGTAACGGCTTCAAGCACCAATGAATGTTCGGATTGCCTGAGAAGAAGCAAGCGAAGTAACGGAATAGTATCGGTGCCGAATTGATTTTTGTATTTTCCGCTCAGAATTTCTAACGACTTTTCGAATAGTGTTGGTGCCGGAATACCTGGAATTGTCATGAGGCTCAAAACACTTTTGGCGGCTGATAGACGAAGATCTTTAGTCCAATACTCACGGTCAAAACGATAATCGCTGGCGTCAATTCCTTTCAGCAGTTCTTTGATGGTGTTGTCATCTAGGTGACTGCCGTTTTGCTCGGTAATGAAGGAAAGTCTGCTTTCATAGAGCGGGAAAATCGCTTTGACCTGAAGTGAAAATTTCTCGTACCGCTCGCCACGCTCTCGTGTTTCTGCTGGTGTTTCGCTATCAGCAGATTTAGGAGGGTGACATAACTCTTCCGGTCTTATGGACGTTAGATAGGCATCTATTGATATTTCATCTGCGTCCAGAAACCTTTCAAGTAACCAAATGCGGATAGCTGCATCGAGAATCTGCGGTTGAGTTACATAAAATAGCTTTTCCAGCGATTGGTTAAGTATTGTCAGCGCCCTTTTGATGACACCATTGTCAACTTTTGACCAGACCGCCAGCTCACAAGCTGTCAGAACAATTCCGAAATATTTCTGCTTCCAGTTATCCGATGCTGATGAATCATACAGAGCATTTGGGGGGATATGCTTTCTGTGTAATCTGGCAAGAGCTTTACACAGGAAAGCGGAGTTGGTCTGGACACCTGCCAGTGCAAGCGGTATCAGCAGCAGAAGACTCTTCGGCCCCTTCAATGCATGCTTATTTATAAGGCCTAAAAGTTGTTCGTGCTGTCCTGTTGAGATTAGGATAGAGACTAGTTTAATTGCCACTTGGACCTGAGCATCTTTGTCACTCAAATATTTCAGATAATCTATGAGAACACTTGGGCCCGCAATTGCGAGTATTGCTTCCGAATGTGCAACGACATCATCATCCGTAAATTTCCATTCTTTGTGAAATTGCTTTCTTGCCATGAACTCTGATTTTCGATCAAACCAAGCATAAAGACTTATAAGCCGTTCTCGCGCGGTGGTTCGATCACCAATACGCGCCGCCCTGGCTGCATCCTGAGCAAGAATAGATCCCTGATATCTGGCATTATCGCTATTCGCCAATACCAACCGGCGTAGTGTCGGCCAGGCAAACCAAACCGCCAGATCAGGATTTTTCGACAGAACCTCTTGCAGGTTTGCTTCGTCTTTATTGGCATCAGCGCTAACGACAATGGTTTTGATTGAGTCTGTAATATTGCCCGTCTGTCGGCAGGCATGCAGGGCCAAGCGTAGACGCCTCACATGGATTTCTCTTCTGATGACCGGGTCAGGAATGATTTTGAGAGAAGAGGATTGTTCTATCAACGGGAGTAAGGCGTTGTTGCGAGAAGCGGATACCAAGGCATCGGCAACATGGGTTGCGGCATAGGCATCCGTTTCGTGATGCTGCAAAAGATTATCCACCACACGACCCTTCATTGCAGCCATCTGTGGCTTTGCTTCATCTTTGATAAAATCTACAAAATCCTCATCGGCTATGAGAATACCCTCTTCACCAGCCTTGATTCCCGGCAGTAAATCGTTAACGAGATCGTTTACCAGTTCAGTAGTGACGCCTAGAACCGCCGCAAGATGCTTTGCCGGAATTGGCGGCGGCAATACCGCCATGGCTGATGTCAACAAACTGAATAATTCAGGCTGTCCGATTTTTTTCAGGGCAAAATCAAACTGGCCACGAAGCAACTCATTTAGGCCTTTTCCCGGCTGCAGAGCACTAATCGCCTTTGACTGATCGTTTCCGGCAATGTCTGCGGCATACCCCTGCACACGGGGAATGCCATGGGAAAGCTGGTGAAAATCAGCTACCCACTCATCTACCACCTGCGGCCAGTAGTTTTTGACAAATCGTGTTGTCTCATCGGGGGAAAACGAGGAGCAGATAATTTCAGGGGTATGCAGAGGTAAATTGAGGCTGGATTTTCGTGCGGTTCTGGAACTAATGACAACGCGAACATTTGCAGGCAAGGCATCTATATCAGCGGCACATAACTCATGGACAAAACATGGATCAACTTGTGCAGCTTTTGCTGCCGCCGTCACCGCATTGTCAGCAGCATCAATCACAATGACAAGGAGCGCGTCCGGATATGCACTGCCTAACACAGAAGCCGATTCATGTAGGCGTTTTGTGAAACGGCGGACGTCAAATGGCTGACGTTCGCCGCGCGGGATTAGGAAAGGAGTTCCCAAGACAAGAGCTACGTCGTTAATTATTTGCAGAAAAGCATTTTCCGGCAAATGACGCTTATCATTGGAAAACAAGTACTGTCCACCGCCAAAACAATCATACAGCGCGAGACATGAGCCTGTTGGCAGCAGGCCGCTGATTTGCTGCAACGTTGTGGTTTTTCCGCATCCTCCGGGGCCGTGCAAACATATCAGTCGGCTCCCTGTGAACATTGCGTCAAGTAGCTGTTTTGTAGCATCCCTCGCTATCGGGTTTTCTGTTGTGTTAAGCTTTTGGGGGCAAGGGAAAAGCGCATCTGGATCAGCGACATCAAACCATGACAGCACGGTTTTAAAGGTTATTAGCTCCCTGGTTCGTTCTGGGAGCATCAGTTCTCTGATGCGTTTAGTAAGCTCGGCATAATCTACCGAGGCATTCCCCTCAATCAAGTTGGCAACGCCGAGGATAACTCGTTCACGATGTGAAAATCTGGAGTCGGTGCCACATTCTGTGAAATCAACTGCACTGAAGAAGCTGGCCAAGGCTTTCCCAGTTAAGCCGATTGCCTGCTTTATGGTCTGATAATTAGCCTTAAACTCATCCGATATTTTAACGCCTCTGGCACCTTCGGCGAATACTTTCAAGACAGTATCTGAAATCGGCTGATTACTTACCAGTCTGATTTTCAGGTGTGCATCAACCTTCATCCGCTTTTTGGCTTCGGTAAAGTCATCTGCCAGTTTCCTGAGAACGGAATTATTACCTTTTTTTGCCGTGGAGTCAGTGAGGCGGGATACAGACCAAGCGATAGAAGGATCTCCAGAATATTTTAACTGAACAAGGTCGACATGTTCTGCTGTTTCAAAACGCTCACCACCAAAGAAAAGGCTGCAGTCTACTCCGTCCCAGTGCGGTTCGCTTTCGCCATCTATTTTAGCTGCGGGTACCCCTTCAACCGTTACTGCGGCAAGTTTTGTTTTTGGCTCCAAAAGAGTAAGAATCTGCTCCAACGCCCACAGTTCGTGAAATTGATCGCCTGCGTTAGAACCTGTGGCACCGCGATAGTCAGCTATATGGGGCATCAGAGAATTCCTAAATTGCTTTTTTCTTGAATGAGCGGCTTAACCCACTGATTTGAAACCATACCTAACAGATTTCTATCTTGTTTTCGAGAAACAAAAACGGCCCTCAGTTATTGAGAGGGCCGTTTTTGCAGAATGCGGTAAGAAAGACTACCTGCTTACATCAAAATATTTAGCTTCCGGGTGATGGAAGACCAAGGCTGAGACCGAGGCCTCAGGGTCCATCATATCCCCCTCAGTTAGGTTAATGCCGATCTGCTCGGGTTTGAGCAACCTAAAGAGCTTTTCCTGATCATCCAGGTTGGGGCAGGCCGGATAGCCGAAGGAGACCCGGATGCCCTGGTAGTCGGCATTAAAGAGTTGTTTCACGGTCAGGGCCTGATCATCCACGATCCCCCAGGAGGTGCGGATCCGCTTGTGCAGGTATTCTGCGGTGGCCTCGGCCATTTCAAGGGCCAGAGCCTGCAGCAGGTGGGAGTTGAGGTAATCCCCTTCAGCCTTCCACTGCTCAGACAGTTCCCGTACACCCTGACCGCAGGTGACCGCAAACAGGGCCATGGTGTCCTTCTCGGTACCTGACAGCGGACGGACAAAGTCTGCCACACAGAGCTGTTCACCGCTCTTCTGGCGGGGTAGGGTAAAGCGGGTTGCCTCGCTGCCATCCTGATTAAACAGGATCAGGTCATTGCCATCTCCGTTGGCCTGATAGAAACGATAGATGGCCTGGGGCTTGATCAGACCTTCCTGCAGCACCCGCTCCAGCATCGCCTCAACGGTCAGGTGCAGTTTGGTTGCCTTTTCATCCTGGCCAGCCAGCAGTTTATCCACTGACCCGGTCAGACCCAGATGCTTGGTATAGAGCATCTGGCGGTTCAGGTAGGGGATGATCTGGCCAACCGGGATATCCCGCAGGATATGCTGTTCAAGGTCAGGCGCAGCCAGGATAGGGGCGTTGCTGCTGATAGCTGAGTGTGTTGATCCGGTGGCAACGGTTGACTGGCCTGCTGCCTTGGCTGCTGCGATTTTGGCACTGGCCTCCTGTTGACGGGCCAGGTCAAGCATCAATTGCTGGCGCAGCGCAGGATCAACCAGTTGGTTGGCCAGTTCCAGGCCGGCCATGGCATCCTTGGCATACAGCACAGGGCCGTTATACTCAGGTGTAATCCGTGTGTCGGCAAAGGCGCGGGACAGGGCAGCGCCGCCCACCAGCAGCGGCGCATCTATACCGGCTGCCTTCAGGTCAGCGGCAGTGACAATCATCTGCAGGGCACTCTTGACCAGCAGGCCGGACAGGCCGATGAAGTCAGGATTCTCTTTCTTTGCTGCGGCAATCAGTTCTTCCGGCCCGACCTTGATCCCTAGGTTGATCACCTCAAAGCCGTTGTTGGAGAGGATGATCTCCACCAGGTTTTTGCCGATGTCGTGCACATCGCCCTTGACCGTGGCCAGCAGCATCTTGCCCTTGCTGGAGGTCTCATCCTTTGACAGGTGCGGTTCCAGATGGGAGACCGCTGCCTTCATGGCCTCGGCAGACTGCAGCACCTCAGCCACAATCAGCTGGTTGTCGTTAAACAGCCGCCCGACTTCAGCCATGCCAGCCATCAGGGGGCCATTGATGATCTCCAGCGGCTTGTCGCCACGGGTCAGGGCAGCATCCAGATCAGCGGTCAGGCCATCCTTGCTGCCTTCAATGATGTAGAGCGGCAATCGTTCATCCAGCGGTAGTTCCGCTGCCGGGGCATGGGAAACCGGCTTTTTATCACGGAAGGCTGCAGCAAAGGCAGCAACCGGATCAGCACCGCGCCAGAAGATCAGGTCTTCAGCCAGTCTGCGCTCTGCTTCCGGGATGGAGGCGTAGCGCTCCAGTTTCTCAGTGTTGACAATGGCATAGCCCAGACCGGCCTTAACGCAGTGGTACAGGAATACTGCGTTCAGCACCTCACGTCCTGCTGCGGGCAGACCGAAGGATACGTTGGAGATGCCCAGGATGGTGCTGCACTGGGGGAAGGTCTCGGTGATCAGGCGCACCCCTTCAATGGTCTCCACTGCAGAGCCGATGTAGTTGTCATCACCGCTGCCAACCGGGAACACCAATGGATCAAAGATCAGATCTTCAGGCCGCAGGCCATACTTGTTGACCAACAGGTCGTATGAGCGCTGGGCCACCTCCAGCTTGCGCTGGCGGGTAACGGCCATGCCGTTTGCGGGATCTTCATCAATACAGCCCACCACCACGGCACCGCCGTAGTGCCTGAGCAGGGGAGCCACCTTGGCAAAGCGCTCTTCGCCATCTTCCAGGTTGATGGAGTTGATCACGCACTTGCCCTGCAGCCGTTGCAGTGCCAGCTCAGTTACTTTTGCATCGGTGGAGTCGATCATGATCGGCGCCCGTACCTTTTTGGGCAGATACACCAGCATCTGCTCCATGTCGGCCAGCTCATCACGATCCGGATTGGCCACACAGATATCAATCACCTGGGCTCCGGTCTTGACCTGGGCCCGGGCAATCTCGGCAGCCTCTTCAAACTGACCGGCCACGATCATGTTCTTGAACTTGCGGGAACCGATCACGTTGGTCCGCTCTCCCACCAGGATCGGGCGGTTATCTTCTTCAATAAACAGCGGTTCAATGCCGGAGACCAGCCTGCGACGGCCTGTAACCGGTTTACGAGGCTGTCTGCCGTTAGCCATTTTTGCAATGGCGGCAATATGGGCCGGTGAGGTGCCGCAGCAGCCGCCAATGATGTTCAGCCAGCCTTCATCCACAAAGCGGGACAGCTTCTGGGCCAGAGAGTCGGGAGATTCGGCATAGTTGCCGTTTTCATCCGGCAGGCCGGCATTGGGATAGACCGAGATATGGCAGGTGGCCAGCTCAGACAGGGCCCGCAGGTGGTCAGTCATGAACTCTGGCCCGGTGGCGCAGTTAAGGCCGATACTGATCAGCCCAAGATTCTCTTCCAGGTGGGTCAGGGAGGCGTAGAGTGCTTCTACGTTCTGGCCGGCCAGCATGGTGCCGGTGGGCTCAATGGTGCCGGATACCATCAGCGGTACCCGCTGTCCGGTCTGCTCAAAGGCCAGCCGGATACCTTCGGCACCGGCCTTGAGGTTCAGGGTATCCTGGGCAGTTTCCAGCAGCAACAGATCCACGCCACCAGCCAACAGGCCGATGGTTTGATCTCTAAAAGCAGTCACCAGTTGCTCAAAGGTTACCCCGCCGGTGACCGAGATGGTACGGGTGGTGGGCCCCATGGAACCGGCCACAAAACGTGGCTTGTCCGGCGTACTGTAAGCATCACAGGCCTTGCGTGCCACCAGGGCCGCGGCCTTGTTCAGTTCAAAGACCTTGTCTGCAAGGCCATATTCAGCCAGTACAATATCGGTTGAGCCAAAGGAGCAGGTCTCTACAATATCAGCGCCAGCTTCCAGATAGGCCTTGTGCACATCCTCAATCACATCAGGACGGGTCAGCACCAGCATCTCATTACAGCCTTCATAGGCTTCACCGCCAAAATCAGCAGCGGTCAGGTTTCGGGCCTGCAACTGGGTGCCCATGGCACCGTCAAGGATCAGGATACGTTGGGAAAGGGCCTGCAGTACGGGATTGTTGGTCATGGTAATTCCTTACATCGGTCTGGAAGCACCTTAGTGCTGTAAATCTAGGGAGTAATGACGGTTGGTTTCAAAGACAGCTTTTTAGCAGTTGATTTGAATTTTGCATCAAAGGTGGCAAATGTTGCTGCCCGATGACTTGAAGACAGGTGGAGGGCATCTGCAAAATCCACCCCTTGCAGATGGTTGTCCAGCGCATCAAAAAGTATGCTTTCATCCTCCACAATGACCTGTTCCAGGGATAATAGTTTTCGTAGTGCGCTATTTGTTGTGTTACGATCAAGGTTATAGACCCCTCGCAGAATCCATTCCGTTTCGAGAACAACTGTTTTGGCGATGAATATTTTTTCAGCCGTGAACAGTGCTGCAACCTTATTCGTTTGCGCCGGGTCGTCATTGACCAGTAGCCTGACAACAAGATTGGTATCTACCGAGACCATTCAGCCACCCGTCTTTTGGCTTCCTCAAGTATTCCTGCGTCCATCTCTGCCTGGCTTTTCTTTTTTCCCTGATATCCGGCGCAACCGACCACATCTTCCAGTTTGGTTGTTGTTTTTGTCTGGACCGGTTGCAGAATCAAGGATCCTTCGTTGTCAATAATGGTAAAGGAAGCTCCCGGCCGCCAGCCATGCAGATTTCTTATTTGCAGAGGAATAACGATTTGTCCTTTGCTGGACAGAGTTGTCTCCATTGCGCCCCTCCAAAGGTAAGATGCGGTAAGATTATAATGGCATCAAACAATGACAGCCTGCAAGGATAAAAAATTACGGTAAGAGCCCCTCAGTCAGTTCAAGTATGGCTTCGGCCTTGTTAAAGGTGTAGAGGTGAACCCCCTGCACCCCGCTGGCCAGCAGCTCTTCAGCCTGTTTGCGGGCATGGGCTACCCCTACCTTGCGTACTTCGGCTGCGCCGCCGCGTTGGTCAGCTGCTTCCAAAGCAGCCATAAAGTCAGGCGGGATAAAGGCGCCGGAAAGCTGCTTGATCCGCTCGATCATTTTCAGATTCAGTACCGGCAGGATACCGGGGATGATCAGCTTGGTGATGCCCCGCTCACGGGCACGCCTTACAAAATCAAAGTAGAGTTGGTTGTCGAAAAAGAGCTGGGTTACGGCGAAGTCCCCCCCCAGATCCATCTTCAGCTTCAGGTAGCCCAGATCTGATTCTGGTGAGATCGCCTCAGGGTGGGTTTCCGGGTAGGCTGCTACTGCAACTCCCATCTGCGGATGGGACTGGCTCACAAAGGAGACCAGATCAGAGGCAAAATGAAAGGGTGACTCAGTCAGCTGCTCCACCGGTGTTTCCAGGGGAGGGTCACCCCGCAGGGCCAGGATGTTCTGGATGCCAACTTTTGACAGGTCATCAAGAAAACGGTTCAAACGGCCTGCCTGGGCGCCCACGCAGGTCAGGTGGGCCATGGTCTCCAGCCCCAACTGCTGTTGCATCTGGGTCACAATCTCAAGGGTTGCATCCTGATTGCTGCCGCCTGCGCCATAGGTGACCGAGGCAAACAGCGGGTTCAGGCTGGCCAGACGCTCCACCACCTTGAAAAAGGCAGGCCAGTCCTGGCGTTCCTTGGGGGGAAAGTATTCTACCGAGACAAAACGGCAACCGGTTGCAAGTTTGTCAGCTATCTTCATGGTTAATACATCCTTGTTGAATAATAATTCGGATTCCAGTTCAAGGATGATATCAAGGCGGCGAGGAGTTCGGTGACACAGTGTGTACACAGTAGTACATCGAGGAACCGAAGACGAGCCAACGAAGAGAGCGCCTTGAAATGGAATCTGAATAAGTGGTGTACTATAGCAGGCCTGTACTGACCGCGCCACAAAAACTGTCGCCAAAGCCAGCTTTGTATTGACGGAATGCCCCAAAAACACTATAAAAAACGATTCTATGAACCATAAAAAACTCTACATTGATACGGTTGGCTGTCAGATGAATGTCAACGATTCTGAGCGGATTGTGACCATGCTGCAGCCATTGGGCTATACCCAGACAAGCCGCAGGCATGAGGCCGCTCTGATTCTGTTCAATACCTGCACGGTGCGGGCCGGGGCAGAGGAGTGTCTGCTTCAGAACATTGCCAACCTGAAGAACCTGAAGCGTAAAAAGCCCGGTACCCTGATCGGGGTGGCCGGTTGTGTTGCCCAGCAGATGGGGGCAGAACTGCTGCAGAAATTTCCATGGGTGGATCTGGTATTTGGTACCCATAACCTGCATCTGGTGCCGGAGATGGTAAAAGATGCCGAAGCCGGCAGGCGACGGGCTGAGACCGATTTTCTGGACAGCAGCGAACGGCTTGACCTGTTTCCGCCCATTGAAGGGCGTAAACGGGTCTCTGCCTTTGTCACTGTGATGCAGGGCTGCGATAACTTCTGCTCCTACTGCATTGTCCCCTATGTGCGGGGCAGGGAGATCAGCCGTCGCTTTGCCGAGATCCTGCAGGAGGTGCAGGATCTGGCTGCTCAGGGGTTGCGGGAAGTGGTACTGCTGGGTCAGAACGTCAATTCCTACGGTCTGAAAGGGGAGGAACAGCCTTCCTTTGCAGAGCTTGTCAGGGCGGTGGCGGCTGTATCCGGTATCGATCGGGTCAGGTTTGTGACCTCCCACCCCAAGGATATGTCTGATGACCTGATCGCCTGCTTTGCTGATCTAGCCAAGCTGTGCGGTTCTCTGCATTTGCCGGCCCAGGCCGGTAACAACCGGATACTGAAGGCGATGAACCGTGGCTACAGCCGCGAACACTATCTGGAAACTATTTACAAACTGCGTCAGGCACGGCCGGAGATCAAGATTACCGGTGACATGATTGTCGGGTTTCCGGGTGAGACCGAAGCAGAGTTTGAAGAGACCCTTTCCCTGATGGAAGAGGTGCGCTATTTTGACCTATTTTCCTTTGTCTATTCACCCCGGCCCGGCACCAAGGCTGCTGAGCTGAGTGATGAGCTGGCCAAAGAGGTTAAGCTGGCACGGCTGGACCGGCTGCAGAAGCTGCAGGCTGTGCATTCCCGTATCCATAATGATGCTTATGTCGGTTCGACCCAGCAGGTGCTGGTGGAGGGACTGGCCAAGCGGCATGGACAGGTTAGTGGCCGCTGCGACAGCGGCCGGATCGTTAATCTGGCAGGTTCACCAGCCCTGATCGGCAAACTGGTGGATGTGAAGATTCTGGAAGGATATGCCAACTCGTTGCTGGGTGAGTTGTTATAAGTATTGAGAGGTTATGCATGAGCACTGAAACCGTTACTCCAACAGCAAACTTTCTGCGTACCATTGTCAGTGACGACCTTGCCAGCGGCAAGCATCAGACCGTGGTGACCCGTTTTCCGCCTGAGCCCAACGGCTACCTGCATATCGGCCATGCCAAGTCGATCTGTCTTAACTTTGGCCTGGCCCGTGACTTTGGGGGCCAGTGTCACCTGCGCTTTGATGACACCAATCCGGTCAAGGAAGAGACCGAGTATATTGAGTCGATCAAGGAGAGTGTGCGCTGGCTGGGGTTTGACTGGGGGGAGCACCTCTACCATGCCTCTGAGTACTTTGAGCAGCTCTACCAGTGGGCCGAGTATCTGATCCAGCAGGGCAAGGCCTATGTTGATGAGTTGACGCCGGAGCAGATGAAGGAGTATCGCGGTACCCTGACCGAACCGGGCAAAGACTCTCCCTTTCGCAGCCGTACGGTGGAGGAAAACCTGGACCAGTTCCGCAGGATGCGGGCCGGTGAGTTTCCTGACGGCATGAAAGTGTTGCGGGCCAGGATCGACATGGCCTCTCCCAACATGAACCTGCGTGACCCGGTGCTGTACCGGATTCTGCATACCAGTCACCCCCATGTGGGGGATGCCTGGTGCATCTACCCGATGTATGACTTTACCCATGGTCAGTCCGATGCCATTGAGGGGATCACCCACTCTATCTGTACCCTGGAGTTTGAATCTCACCGCCCGTTGTACGAATGGTTCCTGGATAATCTGCCAGTGCCTGCCAAACCGCGCCAGTACGAGTTTGCCCGCCTGAACCTCTCCTACACCGTGATGAGCAAACGCAAGCTGCAGGAACTGGTACAGACCGGCCTGGTCAACGGTTGGGATGATCCCCGCATGCCCACCATCATGGGGCTCAAGCGTCGTGGTTTTACTCCGGCTGCGATCCGTACCTTCTGTGACCGGATCGGGGTTGGCCGCAGTGATGCCTGGATCGGCTATGAGCTGCTGGAGGATTGCGTCAGAAATGATCTGAATGAGAACGCTTTGCGGGCCATGGCCGTGCTACACCCGATCAAGCTGATCATTGATAATTATCCTGAAGATCAGGTGGATCAGTTTGAGGTGGCAAATCATCCATCAAAGCCTGAACTAGGTGTGCGCAAGCTACCGTTCTCAAAAGAGATCCTGATTGATGCGGATGACTTTATGGAGAACCCGTCCAAGGGGTTCCATCGCCTGACCATAGGCGGTGAAGTCAAGCTGAAGTATGCCTACGTGGTCAAGTGTACCGGAATGGTCAAGGATGAGCAGGGCAGGGTGGTTGAACTGCATGCCGACTATGATCCCGGCTCAACCAATGGGCCGGTGACCTCTGACGGTCGCAAGATCAAAGGGGTGATCCACTGGCTTTCAGCTCCCCATGCTGCAGCCGTGGAGGCCCGTCTGTTTGATCGCCTGTTCAGTGATGCCAACCCTGATCGCGGCGGTGCCGATTACAAGCAGTTCCTGAACCCTGAGTCGCTGCAGACCCTGCCGCAGTGCCGGGTTGAAGCATCGCTGCTGGATGCAGCGCCTGGCCAGAGCTTCCAGTTTGAACGTCTGGGCTATTTCTGCGCTGATCAGAAGGATTCGCAGCCGGGTAAACCGGTCTTTAACCGAGTTGTGACGCTACGCGACACTTGGGGAGCAAAAAACTAATATGAGTGATTCAACGTACAAAGCAGGATTCGTCTCCATCATCGGTCGTCCCAATGTCGGCAAGTCCACCCTGTTGAACCGGATTCTGGGTGAGAAGATTGTGGCGGTGTCGGACAAACCCCAGACCACCCGCAATGTGATCCGCGGCATCCTGTCCGATGAGACCAGCCAGATCGTGTTTGTGGATACCCCGGGTATCCATACTGCCCGTACCCGGATCAACCGGGCCATGGTGGATGCTGCCATGACTGTGGTAACCGGGATTGACCTGATGCTGCTGGTGGTGGATGCCACCCAGAAGATTGAAGAAGCATTCATCAAGGATATCTGTTCCAAGGCCGGAGCACCGATCTATCTGGTCCTGAACAAGATCGATCAGGTCACCCCTAAAGAAAAACTGTTCACCGTGATTGAAGGCTATACCCGCCTCTATGATTTCCCGGAGATCATCCCGATCTCCGCCCAAAGCGGCAGTAATATTGAGCGCCTGGTGGACCTGGTGCGGGAACACCTGCCGGAAGGGGAGGCGCTCTTCCCGGATGATATCCTGACTGACCTGCCTGAGAAGTTTATTGTGGCAGAGCTGATCCGTGAAAAGGTCTTCCGCCTGACCAACCGCGAGGTACCCTATGGCACAGCTGTGGTGGTGGAGGCGTTTGCCGAGCGGGAGAACGGGCTGGTGGCAATCAACGCCACCATCATGGTGGAACGGGATTCCCACAAAGGGATCATCATTGGCAAAAAAGGGATCATGCTTAAAAAGATCGGTGAGCAGGCCCGCCGCGATATCGAACGCCTGCTGGGAACCAAGGTCTATCTGGAGTTGTTTGTGCAGGTGCAGGAACGCTGGACCGAGCGGACCGCCATGTTGAGAGAGTTGGGATACGAGTAAGCCTCTTTCAAAACTACTGCGGAGGCCGTCTACTGCGTTGCGCGGTGCTCGCTCTTTCGCCTACCTTACATGGTATGTCTCAATCGCTGCGCTCCGTGCGCCTTATATCCGGCCTTCCTCGTGACATTTTGAAAGAGGCTTATACATGAAATCAATAGTAGCCATAGTAGGCCGTCCCAATGTGGGCAAATCAACCCTGTTCAACCGGATTGTGGGGGAGCGCAGGGCGATTGTGGATGATATGCCCGGTGTGACCCGTGATCGCAACTATGCGGTGGTGGAGCGCTTTGAGAAGCCGTTTATCCTGGTGGATACCGGCGGATTTGAGCCGGTGACCGAGGACCGGATGTTGCAGCAGATGCGGGAACAGTCGCTTTTGGCCATGGAAGAGGCGGATGTGATCCTGTTTCTGATGGATGCCAAGCAGGGGCTGACCCCCGCAGACAATGAGGTCGCCTCGATGCTGCGGCGGGTGGATAAGCCGGTCTTTTATGTGGTCAACAAGGTGGATGGTGAGAAGGTCGAGAACGAGGCTGCGGAGTTCTATGCCCTGGGTATCGACAACATGCACACCATCTCGGCCGCCCATAATCGCGGTATCCGGGATCTGCTGGATGAAATTATGGCGTTGCTGCCTGATGAACCGTTGCCGGGTGAAGATGAGGTGACCAATATTGCAGTGGTGGGGCGCCCCAATGTGGGCAAGTCCTCGCTGGTCAACCGGTTGCTCGGCTTTGAGCGGGTGGTGGCCAACCCTGTTGCAGGAACTACCCGCGATTCGGTGGATACGTTTTTTACCTGCAACAAGAAACGGTACTGCCTGATTGATACGGCCGGTATCCGGCGTAAGGGCAAGACCAGCCAGAAACTTGAAAAATACAGCGTGGTTGATGCCTTGAAGAGTATTGAACGGGCTGATGTAGCCCTGATTGTGTTGAATGCGGAAGACGGCATCACTGAGCAGGACAAGCATATTGCCGGTTATGTTTACGAGGCAGGCCGCGCCTGTGTATTTGTAGTCAACAAATGGGACACCCTTGAAAAGGACAACAAGACCATCGGCAAGTTTGTGGAGCAGATCCAGTATGAATTCAAGTTTCTGGCCTTTGCACCTATTGTCTTTGTCTCAGCCAGGACCGGTCAGCGGATTCATAAGGTGATGGAAGAGGCGGCAGAGGTTGCAGAGCAGTATTCCCGCCGGGTTACCACCTCGGAGTTGAACCGTGTCTTCAAGGAAGCGGTGGAGGCACACCATGCTCCACTGCATCATGCCCGTCGGGTCAAGTTCTATTTTGCCACCCAGGTGGGGGTCAAGCCGCCCACCTTTGCTATCTTTACCAATCAACCCGACGGGGTGCTGACGCCTTACCAGCGCTATCTGGGCAACCGCTTCCGGGATGCCTTTGGTTTCAAAGGGACACCGTTCAGGTTGCTGTTCCGCGGCAGGGAGAGAAAGACGGCTGACGGAAGGGAAAGAAAACTCTCTAAACAGTGATATGGCTTTACTCAGACTATTCTGTGGTTTATCATTATTGCCCTGTTTGTCGTGGTATTACCGGTAAGGAGAACTGTCGTGCAGATGCAGAGCGGACTGCATGGAAAGCTGGAAGAACTGGGACTTGACGAAATCCTGCAGATTGTCGGGGTCAGTCGTCGCACCGGCATTCTGACCCTGAAAAGCAGAGGGCGTGAGGCGGTGCTGCAGTTTCGAGACGGCCTGTTGGTCAGAGTCACCTCCACCGGCTTTCAGCAAAGCCTTGGAGAACTGCTGATCCGTAATGGTGCTGCCACACCCGAGATGGTGCAGCAGGCCCTGGCTATCCAGCAGCAGGAGCAGTTCCGTGAACGGATCGGCACGATCCTTCACCATCGTTTTCATGTTGATCTGCAGCTGATTGAACAGACTGTGCGGGAACAGATCAGCAATGTACTAATGACCCTGTTTGCCTGGACTGAGGGGAGTTTTGACTGTGCTGCCCGAGATGTTGAAACCGTGGATGCCGCCTATCTTGACCCGGTACAACTGATTCTGGAACTGGGAAAGAGTTCTCCTGATCAACTGGTTGCCGAAGCCGTGCGTGTTCAACAACAGCTTGGGGCTGATGAAGGCCAGCCGGTTGAAGAAATTCTGGAACCCCCTGTGTTGGAACCTGAAGCATCGCTGCCTGCCATGGTGATTGTTGATGATGACAGCAGCATGGCAGAGGCGCTGGCTGATGAACTGCAGCGTTGGTTTGACGTGGCTGTATTCAGCAGAAGCGAAGAGGCCTTGGTAAAGGTTGATGCCCTGTTCCGTTCAGGTTCCTGCCCGTTTGTGCTGGTTGATCTGATCATGCCAAAGATGGATGGTAGCGGTGTGCTGGGGGGACTGGAGCTGATCCAGCTCTTACATCGCAATTTTGCCGGCATCAGGCTTGCTGCTGTTTCCGATTTTCATCATGCCGAGGCTGCCTCCGAGCTTGCTGGTCTGGGCTGTCCCTTTCTGATCAAACCACGCCGCGGTGATACCAAGGGAGAACAGTTTGCTTCTCTTCTGGGCAACCTCAAAGATATTTTGCACTTGCAGGGCTAGCGACTTTCACGGGTCAGAGGTTTGGAGGAACCTGTATTCATGAAGACCTTCACCATTCTTATTGTTGATGATTCGGCGGCCATGCGTTCACTGCTGGTTTCCACCCTGGAAACATTGGGAACTATTTCTACTGTGCAGGCTCCAAATGGTTTTGAGGCATTGCGTATGCTGCCCCGTGAGCAGGTTGACCTGGTTCTGACCGATATCAATATGCCGGATATCAATGGGCTTGAGCTGCTCAGCTTCATTCGTAGCAACCCGATGTATAAGGATCTGCCGGTCGTTGTCATCTCCACCGAAGGAAGCCGTAAAGATATTGAAAAGGGGCTTTCCCTGGGGGCCAATGAGTATCTGGTAAAACCATTTCAGCCGGAACAACTTCTTGAGATAGTTAAAAGGTTTCTATGAGTTCGTCCTCCCCCCCATCATCTGACGCAGCACGTGATTTTCTGGCGGAAGCCGAGGAAATTGTCGAAGAGCTCGGGACGCAACTGGCCGACCTGGCTGATATGGCTGAGAAGGGGGCCTGGGAGCCTGATCTGCTGAACGCCATTTTTCGTGGTGCCCACTCTCTGAAGGGGCTGGCGGGCATGTTCGGCTTTGGCATGATAGCAGAGACCGCCCATCATGCCGAGAACCTGCTTGACTGGTTACGGATGGGGAAGATTTCACTTACCCCTGCGGTGCTGGAACTGCTGTTTTCATCTGCTGAACTGCTTACGACACTGCTGCGCGCCTGTGTTGATGGTACCCTTGACCAGCATCAGGCTGCCGCGTCCGCCCATGCATCTGCCATTGCAGCCTGCCTTAACCCTGCTGAACCGGTCACTGCCGCTCCCTTGCTTGAGCAACTTGGCCTTTCAGACTCATTGATGGGGGCGCTGACCGAGTACGAAGAACACCGCCTGAAAGAAAACTGCAGCAAGGGGCGCCATATTTATGTGGTGCATGCCTCCTTTGAGCTGACGACCTTTGATCAGGGGCTGGCTGAGCTGACCGATATCCTGAAGGGATGTGGTGAGGTCATCAGTACCCTGCCAAGTGTTGGCGAGCGGATCGAAACCCATATCGATTTTGATCTGTTGACAGGAACGGACCGTAATGAACAGGAACTTTCAGCGCTTCTGAAGCATCTTGACGTATCCATCCTGCTGGCGGGAGCTCCCAAGGGAGATGCAAAGGCGGCAGCGTTACCGGACCGGGCTGATTTTCAGCCGGTTGCTGTCACTGCCTCCGCATCGGAAACAGCAGATACTCCCGTGTTGCTGCCTGCTTCGGAACTGCCCGGCGCCAGCCCGGATGAGGCCTTTTCAGCCAAGAGCATGAGCCGTACCGTACGGGTAGATATCGGTAAGCTGGATGAACTGATGAATATTGTAGGGGAACTGGTCCTGGCCCACTCCTCCATTTCATCCATTGCCAACCGGATGCGGACCGAAGGGTTTTCCCGGATGGCCATTGACCTGGGCAAGGCCGCCAAGGGCCTTGAACGGCGCCTGACCGACCTGCAAAAAGGGGTCATGGATATCCGCATGATTCCGGTGGGACAGCTGTATGAAAAGATGTCCCGGATTGTGCGCAAGATCTCCCGTGAGCAGGGCAAGAAGATCGAGCTGAAGCTGTACGGCGCCGAGACGGAGCTTGACAAGCTGATTGTGGAGGATATTGCCGACCCGTTGATGCATATCATCCGGAATGCCATTGACCATGGTATCGAGTCGCCGGAACGGCGTCTGGCTGCCGGCAAGGATGAGCGGGGTACGGTCCGTCTTTCCTCTTTTCAGAAGGGCAACCATGTTGTGATTGAAGTGGAGGACGATGGCGCCGGCATTGACCTTGAAAAGGTAAAGCAAAAGGCCCTGTCCAAGGGGTTGGTGCAGGATATTAACGGCATGTCGGACCGCGAGGCACTTGACCTGATCTTTATGCCCGGTTTTTCTACGGCAGACACGATCACCGACATCTCCGGCCGCGGTGTCGGCATGGATGTGGTGCGCAACAATATTGCCGCTGTATCCGGCATGGTTGATATTGAAACCAGGTTGGGGCAGGGTTCCCGCTTTACGATCATACTGCCGATCACCCTGGCCATCATCAAGGCCCTGATTATCTTCTGCGCCGGGCGTACCTACGCAATACCGATCACCTCGGTGGTTGAATCTCTGATACTTGAACCTGCTGATATCAAGACCGTTGAAGGCAAGGAAGTGATCAATCTGCGCGAGCAGACCCTGCCGCTGCTGCGGCTGGAACGGCTCTTCAGGGTTGAACGGGTCGGGATTAACCCCGGAGAACAGTATGTTGTTGTGGTCGGATCAGCGGAGAAACGTCTGGGAATTGTGGTGGATGATCTTTTGGGGCAGCAGGATATTGTTATCAAGCCTCTGGGACCGGCATTCAGAACATTGCGTGGCATCTCGGGTGCAGCGGACCTTGGGGACCAACGCACCATCCTGGTGCTGGACGCTGGCGGCATCATTGCTGAAACCATGCGTGGCAGCGGGGCTTAGGCCATGTACAAGGAGTATTTCGGCCTGAGGGAAAAGCCGTTTGGCAAAACGCCTGACCCGCGTTTTCTGTTCCTGTCCAAAGGACATGAAGAAGCGTTGGCCAGGCTGGAATATGCGGTGGAAGAACGGGAGATTGCCCTTTTGACCGGTGATGTCGGCTGCGGCAAGACCACCCTGTCCAGGGCGCTGATGGATCGTTGCGGCACAGGTTACCGCTTTGTCCTGATCTTTAATCCCCGCATGGGGGCACTTGAATTTCTGCGCACCATGGCCCATGGACTTGAGATTGAACAACCTGCCCGTACCAAGGATGATCTGTTGCGCCAGATTACCGGCAGGCTTTATGATCTGTACCGGGACAACCTCTGTCCGGTGCTGGTGATTGACGAGGCCCAGACCATAACCGAGCTGGAAGTCTTTGATGAGATCCGTCTGTTGACCAACTACCAGATGGATGATCATAACCTGATCAGTGTCCTGATTATGGGGCAACCCGAACTGCGCAGCCTGCTCAGATATCAACCGATGGAACCGCTCAGACAGCGTATCTCCCTGCATTTTCATCTGCAGCCGCTTTCCCTTGAGGAAACCATGGAATACCTCGATTTCAGAATAGTGGCAAGTGGCGGTGTTCCGGGACTTTTTACGCCGGATGCCGTACAGGCAATCTACGAGTTGTCAGCCGGGGTTCCGCGCAGGATCAATGCTGTGGCCACCAATGCGTTGCTGGTGGCGTACGGCAGTGATGCTGCTGTGATAGATGCTTCAATTATTCAGGAAGTTCGTGATGAGGTAACGCTCTGATGGAACTGGCCAAGATTCGCAACAAGGCGCGGCAGGAGGGGGCACCCGGGGTAACAGAGGAGGTCAGTACTCCATTGCCGGAACCGGTCGTCCTGCAGCCCGATGATGTTGTGCCGCCCGCCTTGACCTTATCCGTTGACTCCGCTGCTCAGCAAGCTGCGCCGGTCTCATTCCCCGGACCGGCCCTGGCTCGTGCCGTCCCTGCCGCAGCTCATTTTGATCCGTTGGCGGTGATTCTCGCTGGCAGGGAGCATGATCGTTCCACGAACGGCACGGTGCTGCCGGAGACTGAGCAGGAGCATCAGACCGCTGCGTCTGAGGAACGGTTTGAAGAGTTCCTCTGCTTCCGCTTGGGTGATGAGGAGTACGGCATCAACATCATGGAGATCAAGGAGATCATCAAGTCCCGGGAACTGACCGAGGTGCCCAGGACACCGGGCTTTGTGGATGGTGTGCTTTCCCTGCGCGGGGTGATCGTGCCGGTTTTTACCATGCGTAAGCGGCTTGGTATGTCACTTGACTACGATGCCGGTCAGGAACGGATTATTATTGTCCGCTGTGGTGACAGTCTGCATGGGTTACGGGTTGACCGTGTGACCGATGTTGTCAAGATTGCTGCAACAGACCGTGAAGCCACTCCCTCGATGCTTGAAGGAGTGGCCCGTGAGTTTGTGTCGGGAATCGGCAGGACCGGAAAACGGATGCTGATCATTCTGGATATCTGCAAGGTGGTTGATACTGCCCTCGGCGAGGTCGGCTAGCATGGAATCTGCTATTCAGGAGCTGCAACTGGCGGGGTTTCTGATGGGGGACAACCTGTTCGCCATTGATATCATGCGGATCAAGGAGATTGTGATCCCGCAGAAGCTTGCGGGGTTTCCACTGCAGAACAGCAGCCTTGACGGCATGATCAATCTGCGCGGACAGGTTATTCCGGTTATGAACCTGCGTGCCCGTTTCGGGATGCCTCCCCGCCCCGGCGGGCCGGGCAAGCTGATGATTGTATCGGTGGCAGGGCGGCAGGTTGCCCTTGCGGTTGATGACCTTGATGAAGTGGTGACGGTGCCGGTGCGTGATCTGACACCGCCACCCGATATGATCGAAGGGGTAGGGGCTGAATTTCTGGTTGCAGTCTGTCTCTGCAATGAACGGCTCTATCTGGTGCTCGACATTGATTCCCTCTTTACCCCTTCAGGACGACATTACCAGGGACAGATTCAGGAGGAAGTTCTGCATGGCGATGCCTGATAGCCACCGGATGGCTGCAGACCATGACGAAGAAATACGCTACCGGACTGTGCAGGAACAGCGTCATCTGCCTCTGCAGCAAAGCAGAGCCATTCTTTTTGCTGCCCTTGGTGACGAAAGCTGGCGTGTGCGCAAGCAGGCCGTGGAGGTCGTGCTGGCAGCCCGGCCTGATCAGAATGATATTCATCAACTGATCGACCTGTTGCGGGATGAGGAAAATGCCGGGCTGCGCAATGCAACTGCCGAGCTTCTGGTCAGATGTGGCGTCAGGGTTGTGCCGATCCTGCTGGGCTATCTGGACGATGCGGACCATGACCTGCGCAAGCTGGTGGTGGATGCCCTTGGTGCCCTTGGCGGTGCAGAGGCGCTTGCCGGTCTGACCCGTGCCCTGTCAGATCCGGACAGCAACGTGGCTGCAGCGGCGGCAGAAGGCTTGGGGGTTGCAGGTAACGCTGATTCTGTTCCGGAATTGTTACGGCATCTTGAGCGGAATCAGGAATCCTTTTTTCGTTTCAATGCCCTGGCGGCCCTGGGGCGGATCGGTGTTGCCGGACCATTACCGGCGGTGGTCAAGCAGCTTGCCGGGCAGGAGCTTCTGCGGCGGGCCGTATTTGAGTGCCTTGGCAAAATCGGTAGCGATAGTGATGCCGTTGCATTGCTGCTGGAAGGCGTGTTGTCACACCTTCCCAGTGTCCGCCAGGCTGCTGTCAGCTCGTTGGTCCAGGTGCTCCAGCGCCTCGATGCTGCCGGCCAGTCAGAGGCCAAAGCACGCTTGCAGCTCCTGGCTGACCAAGGACTGGTTGAGCAGTTGATCGCTTCGTTTACCCCCGGTAACCAGACGGTGAATGAGGCTGTCGTGGCTATTCTGGGCATACTGGCCGATCCGCGCGGTCTTGAGGTGTTGTTTTCCGCTCTGGCGGATGAGCGTCTGACGGCAGCAGCAGAATCGGCATTACGGCAGCTGGGGCTTGCAGCGGTCAGAGCCGCCAATACACGTTTTGCTGCAACAGAATCGATTGATGAACGGGCTGCCCTGTGCCGATTTTTAGGGAACAGCGGGGCGCCGGAAGGGGCAGATGTTATCCGCTGCGCACTTGCGGATACTGCGGCCCGGGTACGCAGCGCTGCAGTCTATGCCTCTGCCAAGCTGAGCGATCCGGAGCTGCCCGCACAGGTGGCAGAGCTTTTGAATGATGAGGATGCCTCGGTGCGGGAGGCAGCACTGGCTGCACTGCTCCGTTACGCTGATATTGATCGCCACGTAATTGGAACGGCCGCAAAACAGCTGGCATCTGCGCCGGACCCTGAACAGCGCAGAGGGGCCGCCTTGCTCTTTGCCGCCGTGCATGATGGTGAGCAGCTGGCCCGGTTGCTGAAAGATGAAAATGCCTCGGTGCGTGAATCTGCTGCACGGGCTGCCGGAAAGCTGAGGCCTGCAGAGGGATGCTCCCACCTTATGATGGCGTTGGTTGATGAAGAACCTGATGTCCGGATTGCTGCTGCCGAGGCATTGGGAGACTGCCGGGATGATGCCGCCATTGCACCGCTTCGTCTGTCTCTGCATGACAGTGATGCCTGGGTACAGGCCGCTGCCTTGCGTAGTCTGGTACAGTTAGCCGGTGAGGCCGCGCTGCCTGATCTGCTGCAACTCTGGGAACAGGGAGATGAAGTGGTGCAGCTGGCCTGCCTGGAAGCGTTTGAGCAGATCGGGTCAGTTGCGGCGCTGCAGGCTGTTTCAAGGGATCTTGGACGACATGACGGTGAGGTGCTGAAGGGAGCAGTCGAGCTGTTGCACCGTTACGACCTGTCATTGCTGCTGCCCTGGTTTAATCATATTATCTGCCACCAGGACTGGGATGTGAGAATCACTGCTGTCAGGGCCAGCAGTGCATTGCCTGCTGAAGATCGTATGACATTGCTGCAGATGGCTCTGGATCGTGAAGATAATGATCTGGTCAGGGCCGAGATCAGGTCGCAACTGGGCTCAGACTGAGATGTGTCCTTTTGAACCGGAAATACTGATGTCTGAAGAAGAATTCCGGTTGCTGCGTGACCTGGTTTACAGTCACTGCGGCCTCTGGTTTGACGATCAGAATTCCTACCTGCTGGAAAAAAGACTCAGCCGACGTCTGGCTGTTCATCAGCTGAAATCCTTCCGTGAGTACTACCAGTTGTTGCGCTTTAACCGCAAACGCGATCAGGAACTGGAAGAGATCATGGATCTGCTTACCACCAACGAAACCTATTTTTTCCGTGAGGAATATCAGCTGAAGGCCTTTACCGATGAGATTGTTCCGGAGATCTGCGCTGCCAGGGGGACGCGGGAGCACAATCACCGTATCCGGGTCTGGTCTGCCGGCTGTTCAACCGGTGAAGAACCGTATACCATTGCCATGCTGCTGCTTGAAATGGAGTGTCTGAAGGACTGGTCGATCGAGATTGTTGGAACCGATATCAGCCAGCGTGTCCTGCAGCATGCCCGCCGCGGCATCTATGGACCATCGGCATTCCGTTCAACCGATGATTATTTTAAAAACAGGTATTTTGCCCCGCAACCGGAAGGCGGCTTCCGGGTTCTGGACAATGTCAGAAAGCTGGTTACTATCAGCCATCTGAACCTGCTGGACAGTACCAGGATGAAGATGCTGGGTAGCTTTGACCTGATTTTTTGCCGCAATGTCATCATTTATTTTGATCATCAGGCCAAAAAAAAGGTGGTTGAATCTTTTTATCAGGTTCTGCGGGATTCCGGTTATCTGCTGTTGGGACACTCTGAGTCACTGATGAATATTACCACCCTGTTCAACCTGCGACACTTCAAGAACGACATGGTGTATCAGAAGCCGGTCGGCTCAACATTTGGAGGGGCCTGATGAAGCCGATCCGGGTACTGGTGGTGGATGATTCAGCCTACAGCCGTCGCAGTATCAGCAAGATGCTGGAAGGAATGCCCGGGGTTGAGGTAGTCGGCTATGCGGTGGATGGTGAGGAAGGGATTCGTCAGGCTATCTCACTCAAGCCTGACCTGGTGACCCTTGATCTTGAGATGCCGCGTATGGACGGCTTTACGCTGCTGAGGATTCTAACCAACCGTTTCAGTCTGCCGGTGCTGGTCATCAGCGCCCTGTCCGATGCTGACAAGGTTTTTCGTGCCCTTGAAATGGGGGCGCTTGATTTTATTGCCAAACCGATGCAGGGCCATGCGCGTGAACTGAGCAGTATTGAGCAGGATCTGAAGTGGAAGGTGAAACAGATCATGGTAAGTCTGCTCAGTAAGAAGGCTCGTCAGACGCCACCGGCGCCGGAGGTGGACAAACCACGCAAATCACTGCGGTCAGCCGGCAAACGTGCCGTTGAACTGGTGGCTATTGCCTCATCAACCGGCGGACCACCGGCCCTGCAATCGATTTTCAGTTCTTTTGACCAAAGCTACCCTTTTGCCGTGGTGGTTGCCCAGCATATGCCTCACGGGTTTACCCGGGCCTTTGCTGACCGCTTGAACCGAACCTCACCCTTTACGGTACGTGAGGCCCATGATGGTGATCCGGTTGAACCGGGACTGGCTTTAATCGCCCCGGGAGGGTGTAACCTGATACTTGAAGGGGTGGGGGCTGAGGTACGGGCCAGGGTTAAACCGCCGGAAGCAAGTGATCGTTATGTCCCCTCTGCGGATGTTCTGTTTGCATCCTGTGCGCCGCTGTACGGTAGCCGGATGCTGGCGGTGGTACTGACCGGTATGGGCAATGATGGCAGCAAAGGGGTGGTTGCAGTAAAGGACCGGGGTGGCCAGGTGCTGGCGGAATCCGAGGACAGTGCGGTGGTCTATGGCATGCCCCGCGAGGCTGTGGCAACCGGATGCGTTGACCGCGTCGTGCCGTTACCGGGCATCAGTCAGGCAATACTTGCATGCGGCGGATTTGGTAATCCGTAATTGATACTTTAAGAAGAGGAGTAACCGATGTCAGCAGACCAGAAGTATACACCGGCCGAGGTTGAGGCCAAATGGCAGCAACAATGGGAGGCTCAGAAAACCTTCAAGGTAACTGAAGACGCTTCCCGGAAGAAATATTATCTGCTGGAGATGTTTCCCTATCCCTCCGGCCGTATCCATATGGGCCATGTCCGTAACTATTCCATCGGTGATGTGGTTGGCCGTTTCAAGCGGATGCGCGGTTTTAATGTGCTGCATCCCATGGGTTGGGATGCCTTTGGCATGCCGGCCGAGAACGCCGCCATCAAGAACAACTGTCACCCGGCTGCCTGGACCTATGAAAACATGGCCTATATGCGGGATCAGCTGAAGCAGATGGGGCTTTCCTATGATTGGGATCGTGAACTGGCCACCTGTGATGTCAGCTATTACCGCTGGGAGCAGAAGCTGTTCCTGGAGATGTATAAGCGGGGACTGGCGTACAAAAAACAGTCCTTTGTGAACTGGTGCCCTTCCTGCGAAACCGTGCTGGCCAATGAACAGGTTGAAGACGGCGGCTGCTGGCGTTGTGATACCGAGGTGGTGCAGAAGGAGCTGGAGCAGTGGTTCTTTAAAATCACCGATTATGCCGAGGAGTTGCTTGAGTTTACCAACAAGCTGCCGGGCTGGCCTGAACGGGTCCTGACCATGCAGCGCAACTGGATCGGCAAGAGTATCGGTTGTGAGATCGACTTTCAGCTGGATGGTCGCGATGGTGCAATCAGGGTCTTTACCACCCGTCCCGACACCCTGTTCGGCGCCACCTTCATGTCCCTGGCGCCTGAGCATCCGATGGCCCTGGAGCTGACTGCTCCTGAACGCCGGGCTGAGGTGGAGGCGTTCATCGATAAGGTCAAGAAGACCGACCGGATTGCCCGTACTGCCGATGACCTGGAAAAGGAAGGGGTTTTTACCGGTTCCTACTGTATTAACCCGGCCACCGGCTGCAGGATGCCGATCTATCTGGCCAACTTCGTGCTGGTGGAGTACGGCACCGGTGCGGTCATGGCTGTGCCGACCCATGACCAGCGTGACTTTGAGTTTGCCAAGAAATATGAGCTGCCGTTGGTGGTGGTGATTCAGCCTGAAGGGGAAACCCTTGATCCGGCCACCATGACCGCTGCATACACCGAAGTGGGTACCATGGTCAACTCGGCCCAGTTTGACGGCTTGAGGAGTGATGCAGCCAAGGATGCCATTGCCACCTGGCTGGAACAGCTGGGCAAGGGCAAGAAGACCGTCAATTTCCGCTTGCGGGATTGGGGGGTATCCCGTCAGAGGTACTGGGGTTCTCCGATTCCGATCATCTATTGCGACTGTTGTGGCGCAGTGCCGGTGCCGGATAAGGATCTGCCGGTGGTACTGCCCCATGATGTGCAGTTTACCGGAGAAGGCGGCTCACCTTTGGCAACTCTGGAAAGCTTCACCAAGGTGGATTGCCCGCTCTGTGGCAAGCCGGCCCGCCGTGAAACCGACACCATGGATACCTTTGTGGAGTCTTCCTGGTACTTCCTGCGTTACTGCTGCCCGGACTTTGAAGGTGGCATGCTGGACAAGGCCCGGGCCCAGTACTGGATGTCGGTAGACCAGTATATCGGTGGCATTGAGCATGCCGTGCTGCACCTGTTGTATGCCCGCTTCTTCACCAAGGTCATGCGTGATCTGGGCTATGTGGATGTGGATGAGCCGTTCACCAACCTGCTGACCCAGGGGATGGTGATCAAGGATGGCGCCAAGATGAGTAAATCCAAAGGCAACGTGGTTGACCCGGATGCCCTGATCAAACGCTACGGCGCTGACACGGCCCGCCTGTTCTCGCTGTTTGCGGCACCGCCTGAAAAAGATCTGGATTGGAACGAGCAGGGGGTTGACGGCTGTTACCGCTTCCTGAACCGCGTCTGGAAACTGGTTCATGAGAACATCGAGACGGTGTTGTCTGCACCTGCCCTTGATCCTGCAGCGTTGACCGATGAAGAACGCAGCCTGCGTCGCGCCGTCCATAAGACCCTCAAGAAGGTCACCGAGGATATTGATGAGCGCTTCCATTTCAACACTGCCATTGCTGCGGTGATGGAATTGATGAACACCCTGCAGGGAGCCCGTTTGAATTCACCCCAGGCTGCAGCGGTCATGAAAGAGGCGTTGGAACTGGTGGTGACCATGCTGGCTCCGTTTGTCCCCCATATCACGGAGGAACTCTGGCAGTCGCTTGGCCATGCCACGCCCCTCTCAGCAACCGCCTGGCCTGCCTGGGACCGTGAGGCGGTGGTGGATGAAGAACTGCTGGTGGTGGTGCAGGTCAACGGCAAGCTGCGTTCCAAGCTCTCGGTGGCGGTCGGCATTGATGAGGAGGCGATCAAGCAGATGGCCCTTGCTGATGATAAGGTCAAGGTCTTTACTGACGGTATGCAGATTCGCAAGGTGATCTATGTGCCAGGAAAGCTGGTGAACATCGTTGTCGGCTAGGCTGAAGCTAGGTCAGGCCTTGATGCTCCTGCTGCTGGTATTGTCGGCAGCAGGTTGCGGCTACCGTTTTACCGCAGACAACGGCACCAGGTTGCCGGCAGGACAGCGGGTCTGGGTGCCGTTTTTCAAGAATGCCACGGTCTATGCCAATGGATCGGTTGCTCTGAAAAGGGCGGTCTTTGATCAGTTCGCCGAACAGCGCGGTATTCTGCCCGCTGCAAGCGCGGAACAGGCCGATCTGATTCTGGAGGGTACTCTGACCGGTTATGGCGTCGGCGTGGTCAGTTACTCGGCTGCTGATAAGGCCCGGGAATACCGTCTGACCATTACGGCTGATATTACGGTGCGTCAACGCGGTGCAGCCAAGGACAGTGCACCGCTCTGGCGCGGAACCCTCTCGGCCTGGCAGGACTACCCGGTGGCTGCCACCATTGAGTTGCAGCGCAGCAATGAGGATGCCGCTTTGACCGCTGCCAGCCGCAAACTGGCACAACAGCTGATCTGGAGTCTGGAGCAACAGTACTGACCAAACGGGGCAACAACATGCAGCCATGCAGCAACTGACGCTCAGAACAAAATTTATCCTGATTACTTCGGCAGTTTTTCTGATTGCCGCAGTTGCGGTCTCATCTTTTTTTTCCGGGGTGACCTCCCGTATTATTACTGCGTTTGCCTTGCAGTCTGCCACCAGTAAGGCCCTGCATGACAAAAACAAGATCCTCTCAATCATTGACCGCGAGGTGGCACTGTCGCTCAAGCTGGTTGATGATGATCTGATCAGGGCCTGGGTTGCTCCGGGGCAAAATTCTGCCGCTAAAAAAGCCGCCCTGCAGCAGCTGGAAAGTTACCGCCGCTTTTTTCGTGACAAGAGCTATTTTATTGCCCGTGCTGCTGATGCAAGTTATTACAATGCAGACCGCTCCATGCCGCCGGAACAACCCAGAAGCAGTCGACTCAGTCGTGATAATTCTTCAGACTCCTGGTTTTTTGATGCATTACGCAGGGTGGATACCTTTGAGGTTCACCTGAATTATGATGCCCTGATTCGCCAGACCAAGGTCTGGATCAATGCCATTATCCGTGACAGCAGGGGCGATAAAATCGGCATTGGCGGTACCGGCATCGATCTGACTGAGTTTCTGCAGGAGATCGTGCTGACGGATGAACCGGGAACTGCTGTCATCCTGATTGACCGTCGCGGCATTATCCAAGCTCACCACGACAAGGCGCTGGTTGAGCGCAATGCTCTTGAACAGGATTCTGATAAAAGGACCACCATCTTTCAGCTGCTTGAACAGCCGGCAGAGGCGGAACAGCTAAAAAAAGAGCTTGAGAATCTCGCAGGACAACCCCGAAGAAAAGTGGCTGCCTTTCCAGTCAGGATTAACGGGCACCAGTCATTTGCAGCAGTTTCCTACATGCCCCAGATCGGCTGGTACACCATCGCACTGGTTGACTTTTCCCATGTGATGCAGACAGCCACATTCCTGCCGATTATCCTGGCCAGTCTGTTCTCACTTCTGGCCGTCATCACGGTGATCGGGTATATGATAAACCGTATGGTCCTGAGACCGCTCAATCTTTTAACCGGGGCAGCCGGCCAGGTGGCCGAGGGACGCTATGACATAGCACTACCGGTGCTGCACAGGGATGAAATCGGTCGACTGACTCAAAGCTTCAATAGCATGGCCGCCACGGTACGGGAGCATACCGCACATCTTGAAGAGCGGGTACTGCAGCGGACCCGGGAACTGACCGACGCCAATCAGCTGCTTGAGGCGTCCCAGTCCAGAATCATGGAAAGCCTTCAGTACGCCAGGATACTGCAGGCTGCTATTTTGCCGGATCCGCAACGGTTTGACCGGATTTTTGCCGATTGGTCGGTTCTGTATCAGCCATGCGACCTGGTTGGCGGCGATCTGTACTGGCTGCATGAGCCTGGCAATGGCAAGGTGTTGCTGGCAGTGCTGGATTGTACCGGCCACGGGGTGCCGGGGGCCTTTATGACCATGACGGTCAACTCTGTGCTGAACCATATCGTGGATACTCTCTGCGCTGATGATCCGGGACGGATTTTACAGGAGGCAAACCGGTTGCTGCAGGAAACCCTGCGATTACGGCAGGATGGAGAGAGTCTGGTGGATGCCGGGCTTGATATCGGTCTGTGCTGTATCGATCTTGAGCAGCAGTCTTTGACCTTTGCCGGCGCAGGGATCTCCTTGTATTATACCGATGAACACCAGGTGTCTGAAATCAAGGGCGATCGGCAGCGGGTGGGGTATAACGGCAGTGATCTGCAGTTTGTTTATCAGAACCATCAGCTGACATTACACAGTGCAGTAGCCTGTTACCTGACCACTGACGGTTTGCTGGATGAAGGTGGTGGTCCCAAAGGCTATGGGTTCGGAACTGCCCGTTTCCGTCAGCTGCTGTCTGAAAACCGTGGCCTTGATCTGCAGCGTCAGTTTACTGTTTTTGCACAGCGGATGGATGTCTGGCGTGGTACGAGAAAACAGCGTGATGATATTACCGTGTTGGCCTTCCGTCTGTAATCCTGGAGAGGAGTTGCCATGGATCTGTACAACCTGAGAAAGCAGTTTGATGAGTCCGGCATGATGATGTGTTTTAACGGTCCTTTTTCCCACAGTATCATTGAGGAGATCGGGACCGCGCTGCGCAACCACCTGGCAGCGGAAAACATCGCAAAAGCTGCGGTCCTGGATGTCTTTGCCGTCTATATCGAACTTGCCCAGAATGTGCGTAATTACCTTGCGCTACGTGAACTTGGCCATGGTGATACGGCCGCCTCGATCATTACCATCGCCCGCTGGAATGAGGGCTATATGGTCTCTTCCGGCAACATGGTCCTGCAGGAAGATGCAGCACTGCTCTGTGCCCGGATCAACGAGATTAACGCCATGACGCCTGAAGAGCTGAAGCGCAGCTACAAGGAGCAGATGCGACGCGAGGTCCAACCCGGAGCCTTGGGGGCAGGACTCGGATTGCTTGAAATTGCCCGCCATTCTTCGGCGCCGATGCACTGTTCTGTGCGCACTATTGATGAAACCTATGTCTTTTTCAGTCTTAGCGCTTTTGTTTAGCAGTGGAGAACATTTATGGCACATCTTGATATTCCCCAGACCGCTTCAACGCCGTTGATCAGTTTTGATCCTGAGGTAAAAAAACTGCGTATTTCCGGTGAGTCCTACCCCGAGAACTCCTTTGCCTTTTATGCGCCGGTGCTGGCGTGGCTGAAACAGTATCTGCAGGACAACCGGCAGCTGACCATTGCCATCACCATTACCTATATGAACAGCAGCAGCACCAAATGCATGCTTGATCTGCTGGATATCATGGAAGATGCCTATGGGCGGAGTGCCAATGTCTCGATCACCTGGTATTATGACCTTGAGAATCCCCGTTCTTTTGAACTGGCTGAGGAGTTTTGCGAAGAGGTCAGCTTTCCCTTTGAAATAGCGGCACTTAACAAATGATCAGGGCCAGAAAAAAAACATCGCAAAAATCAGAACAGTCGGATCCGGCACTGCAACGCACGGCACAGGTTCTGGCCAATCCTCCGGAAGACAGAACAGAGCTGCTCGCTGAGTATTTTGTGCTGTCTGACAGCTTTAACAAACTCCATCACCAGTTGTATAAGACCATTGCCATCAGTGACTCGTACCAGCAACAACTGAAGGAATTGTCCCGGAAGCTGGAACAATCCGATATCAAGCTGCGCCAATTGAGTGAGGTGGCATTACCGATCTGTATGTACTGTCACAAGATACGGACCGATGATAATTACTGGCAGCGGCTGGAAACCTATTTCAGCAGTCATGTGGATATCATGTTCAGTCACGGCATCTGTCCGGACTGTGTCAAGACAACCTACAGCAAGCTGGAAGGACGGGGACAGCCTGCTGCTGTTCTGCCGCAACTGCAGAGTGAACGTCAGAAAGCCGCAGCGCCGGAAGATGAACCACTGCGTGAAATGAAAGAGCTGCTGGAAAGGATCTCGACTGTTGGCGATCCGTTGACCCCGGAACTGGAAAAAATTGTCAGCCGCTATGCCAAGCTGTTGAGGCGTTTTAGCAAGATTGTCACTATCAGTGATTCCTATCAGTTTCAGTTGCAGGATCTGAATATGCGTCTTGAGCTGATGGTCAGGACCGATATTCTGACCGGACTTGCCAACCGGATGGAGATGCTGAACCAGCTTGAGGTTGAGCTAAAACGTTCAGAACGCCACAACAAGACCTTTTCACTGATTCTGGGTGACCTGGATCTCTTCAAACAGGTAAACGATACCTTTGGCCATCTGGCCGGAGACCGGGTGCTGCGGCAGATTGGAACTCAGCTGAAAGACAACCTGCGCTCAGAGGATGTGTGCGCCCGCTGGGGCGGTGAAGAATTCATGGTTCTGTTGCCAGAGACCTCGCTTGAGCAGGCTGTGATAGTGGCTGAAAAACTTGCTGCTGCAGTGCGCGGGAAAGAGATTGTCTGGGATACTCAACCGATTCATTTGACCATGAGTTTCGGGGTGGGGGCGTTTTGCGCCGGGTGCAGCATCGATGAATTTATCCAGCAGGTTGATAATGCGCTCTATGCAGCGAAAAATGCAGGACGGGACAGGGTTGTGAAGGTCTGTACACAGAAGCAGGTAACCTGATGACTGAACAGGAACTTGAAAAACAACTTCAGACCGGCAGCTTTTCAGCGGTCTATTTCTTTTATGGTGAAGAGCCGTTTCTGGTTGAGCGGGCTGGTCGTCGTGTCATGGAGAAGGCGGTTGATCCTGCCATGAAAGATTTTAACCTGAACATCTATTACGGTGCGGATTGCAAAGGGACCGAGATCCTTGATACCTCCCAGACATTACCGATGTTTGCAGAACGCCGGGTGGTGGTGGTCAGGCAGGCTGACAAGCTGCCGGCAGCAACCCAGGAGGGGCTGCTGCCCTATCTGGCCAATCCCTGTCCGGAAACCTGCCTGCTGTTCCTGGCTGCCAAACCTGATCTGCGCCGCAAATTTTTTTCCGAGCTCAAGAAACAGCCCGGTACGCTGGAATTTAAGAAGCTGTATGACAACAAACTGGGGCCGTTTATCAATGCTGAGGCTGCGGTGCATGGCAAGAAGATAGATGGGGCAGGAGCCGAGATGCTGGGCTTCATGGTGGGTAACAATCTACAGGAGCTGGTTTCACAGATTGAGAAGGCTGCCCTGTATGTTGGTAGTCGTCCGGTGATCGGGGTTGAGGATGTCAAGGCAATCGTCAGCCAAAGCAAGTCATTTACCGCCTTTGAGCTGGCCAGATTCATGGGGGAAAAGAATCTGGCAAAGGCATTGGCTACCTTGCAAGCCATGTTGCAAAATGGTGAAGAGGCGGTCATGATCCTGGGGGCTCTGGCCAGTCATTTTCGCAGGATCTGGCGGATCCGGGAACTGCTGGATCAGAAGATGCCCCCTGCTGATATCGGCAAGCAACTCAAGATCCACCAGTTTTTTCTGGGTGAACAGGTCACCCAGGCTAAAAAATATCCGGTGACTGAGCTGGAGGCCCTGTTTGAGCGGTTGTACCGGGGGGATGTCGGGGTCAAGACCGGCTCCTCAGCAGCAACGGTTCTGCAAGGACTGGTCTATGACGCCTGTGCCGGGACAGTGGACGGTATGGCTCGTTGAGCCATACTTTCATATTCTCAGGATACCGTGAACTGTAAAACCCCCCAATAGGTTGTTCCTTCAGTATCATGGCGATCAAACCCGGTGGTCGTCAGCCCTACCGCATTTCTGGCAATCACCCGCAGATAGTAGGTTCCGGCAGCTGGTTTGGCCATGGTCAGGCTGGTGTCCGAATAGGTTGAGGTGCTATGGATAACGGTACTGAACGCAGGGTCACTTGCAATCTGAATGTCATAGGTGACAGCCCCGCCTTGTAAATCCACGGCAGGATCCCAGGCCAGCACCAGAGTTGATCCCTCCACGGTTGCACTCTGCCAAAACGGCATTGGCTGATTCAATGACGCCAGATAACGATCAAGGTTGATTTTTGTCACCGTCACAAGGCGGGCATACTCATGTGCCCACTGTTCCTCTGAATCTGCCCCTGCAACGGTGGGCAGATGATCAAGATCAGGGCTCCTGGTGATAAGCGGTTGAACCAGCGGCCTGTAGCTGTCCAGTAACGCCTTGATTCTTTCCGGCGTCAGGTAGGTGCTGTAGATATCCAGCACGGTCCGGGTAAGATCAGCCCTGTTGGTGGCATCCATGAGAAAACGGTTATGAAGCGGGACTCCCCACCAGTTGCCGATCCCCATCTGCCAGGGGGCATACAGATTGCCAGCAGCCTGAATATCCGGCTGGTTTTCAAAGCCGAATGCACCGTCATAATCCCAGGGTATGAAATAGAATCTGCTCCCTGCAGCCGGTTGGTATAGTTCAAAATTCTGGGTGATGGTGTCACGGTTGCCGGCCAGGATATTGGTTGCCAGCCAGGTGATATAGTTGTTACGGTCAAAATAGGTTGCGATCGTGTCATTGATGCTGCTGCTGTCGTTATTGACGGCGTTGATCATGGCAATAAGCGGCCGGTGATCGGTATTCACGTTTTCAATCTCCAGAATCAGCTCGAAGGCAGCCTTGTCTAACGGTTTTTTGCCATCGCTGCCGAGCGTCAGACCATCCTCCATGCGAAATGTAAAATTGTTGGCCTTGTAGATGTTGCCGTCCGTTGCCAGTCCCCGGTTTGAGAGATATTCCTTACCCACCTTTTCCACATGGGTAAAAAGCCCGTAATCGCCATCGTTGCTGTTGTTTTCGTCATCGATAGTGATCTGCATGAACTGGGTCCGCAGGCTGGGAAGATGCGGAATGTCACGGAACAGGTCAAAGGCAAGCTTGTTGCGGACCCTGGCCAAATCCCAGGGATGTTTGTTGAGTTGCAGGGTCGTCTCATTACGCCAGTAGCGCTGGACGCTGCTGGCATCTTTTGAGAGTTTTACCCGGTATGATTTCTGGACGGCAAGGCGTGAACTGTTGCCGCGCAGCCGCAGTGTGGCATTGGCTGTTACGCCGTCATCAGGGTAGTCATCGGCCAGGAAATGGGCGCTGACTTCAGGTTCCCAGGTGTCATTGGGGTCGGTATCCTGATTGACCAGATCAAAGGTGTAGACACCGCCAGTATAAGCAGTATTAAAGGTCTTTATGGCAGCTTGCAGCACAGCTGCCTGTTGCTCAGCTGTATAGAATGTATTTGGCGAGTCCGTTACTGCTGCTGCTTCCGGCTGGCTGAAGAGGGAGCTGGCGGAGTAGGGCGCAGTAACCTGTTGCACCGTGACTGTTGCCGTGTCTGCCGTGCTGTCCAGTTGGCCGTTGTTGACAATCAGGCGGGCCACGTAAAGGCCAGGGAGGTCAGGTGTAAAGGCCGGGTTTGCCGTGGTTGCTCCGGAGAGGACTGCTGAACTGCCTTGCGGCTTGACTGCCAGATCCCAGCTGTAGGAGAGCGGATTGCTGCCTGCATCCCTGCTGCCGGTGCCATCCAGCTGGACCGGCCAGCTGGGGAAACTTAAACGGTCGGAGCCGGCATTGGCCATTGGCTGGGTTGCGGATATGCCGGATGCAATGGTCAAACCGCTCACCGTAAGACTGCCGCCGGCAATGGTCAGGGTGCCATCCAGCAGTGAGACACTGTCCCGGTTTTCAAAACTGCTGTTATACCCGCCCTGCAAGTTAAGCAGTGCCGGGTTTGTCAGCAGGATATCCTCGTGGAACACGCCGCCTGCAGCGCGTAGAACCTCGCCGTTAGCGGCATGGTCAAGCGCCGTCTGAAGTGTTGGATAATAACGCGATGGTGTTCCTTGAATCCGTACCTTTGCCGGTCCTTCAACAAAAGTTGCACTCATGGTGGTATCACCTGTGAGCGTCAAAGAACAGCTGTTTGCCCCTGTGCATGAACCTCCCAGCCATCCGGCAAACGAAGAACCGGCAGCAGGGACCGCAACCAGGGTGATTGAGGTTCCGGTTGCGAAGGAGTAGCTGCAGGAACCGGTCGAGCATGCAATGGTGGCTGGAGTGCCGCTGACAGCACCCTGGCCGTTGACCGTAACCATGAGTTGGGCTGTGGCGGCTGCATCGCTGGCCTGCTGAAACAGACCGATAGATGCCGTTACAAGGGAAATCAGTACAAGCTTTGCCGGAAGTAGTCGCATAAAACCAAGCCTTTTGTGCGAATTTTAGTTGGGAACCTAATTTAATTGACATAAATTATGCCATGGGGGGGCGGATTGCAAGCGGGATAGCTGGAGAGAACAAAAAAACCCTACCTGGAAACTAGGTAGGGTTTTATCTGAATGGTGCCGGGCTGGTCTGTTGCGGAGGTTTAGCCCAGTGTATTAACCAGTTTGGTCAGACGGGATACGCTGCGTGAGGCATTGGCCTTGTGGATGACCCCTTTGGTGGCAGTCTTGTCAATAACCGGAATTGCAACCTGCAGGGCAGCTACTGCAGCCTCTTTATCTTTGCTTTCAACCGCTTCACGAACCCGCTTGATATAGGTCTTAAGCGTTGATTTTTGATGACGGTTACGGGCATTGCGCTTTTCGTTCTGCTTGATACGCTTGATTGCCGATTTGTGATGAGCCACGTGCTACCTCCGAATGTTGTACAGCAGTCATATGCTGATTGTAATCTAATTGAAGCGAAATTTTTAGCATGCTGCCTTGATGCTGTCAAGGGGAAAGTACTTTTATTCGTTGATTATGACCTTGCGGCCTTCGACCTTCAAGCGTCCTGCACAGAAAAGGCGTACGGCCTCCACATAGGTGCGATGCTCTTCTCCATGTATGCGCTGGGTCAGGCTCTCGATGGTGTCACTGCCAAGGACCGGGACAACGGATTGCAGGATGATCGGGCCGGTATCGGTCCCCTTATCAACAAAATGTACGGTACAGCCGGTGTAACGCACCCCGTAGTCAAAGGCCTGTTGCTGGGCATCAAGACCCGGAAAGGCTGGCAGCAATGCCGGATGAATATTCATGATGGCGTTCGGGAAGGCGTCGATCATGATTGGTGACAGTAACCGCATAAATCCAGCCAGAATTACCAGGTCTACTTCGTGCTGACGCAGTAGTTCAACCAGGGCGGTGTCATAGGCTTGCCGATTCGGATAGGCTTTGTGGTCAAGCACGATAGTCTTGACGTTGTGTTTCCTGGCCCGTTCCAGAGCAAAGGCCTCACTCTTGTTACTGATCAGGCAGGCAACACGGGTGTTGGGAATCCGGCCGGCCTCTATGGCATCGATAATAGCTTGAAAGTTGGAGCCGTTGCCGGACACCAGTACCGCCAGCTTGATCGGTGCTGTGCCCATCAGACCAGCACCACCTGTTCAGTCTGGTTTTTGCTCATGCTCTTTACCTCGCCGATCAGCCAGGCCTGCTCACCCAGTCCGTTCAGGCGTGAAAGAATATCATCCACATCGGCTGCCGCTACCGCCAGTACCATGCCGATACCCATGTTGAAAGTGCGGTACATCTCGTTTTGCTCGACATTCCCAGCTTCCTGAAGGGTGGTGAAAATGGACGGCATATCCCATGAACCGAGCTTGAAGCTGGCAGAACAGCCCTTGGGAAGTACGCGAGGGACGTTCTCAAGCAGCCCGCCACCAGTGATATGGGCAATCCCGTTAATCCTGAAATCCTTGAGCAGGTTCATGACGGAGCGGACATAAATCCGGGTAGGTGTCAGCAGTTCTTCGTCTACGGTTTTAGTGCTGTCCGGTAGCGGGCTGTTGATAGCAAGTCCCATCCGGTCAAAGATGATACGACGCGCCAGGGAGTAGCCATTGCTGTGCAGACCGCTTGAGCCGATACCGATCAGCTTGTTGCCGACGGTGATGGAAGAGCCGTCAATAATCTGGTCTTTTTCAACCACGCCGACCGTGAAGCCGGCAATGTCATATTCGCCGTCCGCATAAAAGCCCGGCATTTCAGCGGTTTCTCCCCCGATCAGTGCGCATCCGGCCTGACGGCATCCCTCGGCAATGCCTGCCACAATCTGGGCCGCCTTGTCCGGGTCAAGCTTGCCGGTGGCCAGGTAATCCAGGAAGAAGAGCGGCTCAGCCCCCTGGACCACAATGTCATTGACGCACATTGCCACCAGATCAATACCGACCGTGTCGTGACGGTCCGCCAGAAAAGCCAGTTTCAGCTTGGTACCGACACCATCGGTACCTGATACCAGGACCGGGTTTTTATACTTGGCTGCATTCAGCGAAAAGAGCCCGCCAAAGCCACCGATTTCGGTCATCACTTCCGGACGGAAGGTGGATTTGACCAGCGGCTTGATTTTCTGGACAAAGCTGTTGCCAGCCTCGATATCGACACCGGCTTCTTTGTAGGTTGCACGAGGTTTGCTCACGGGTTACTGCTCCTTATCAAACAAAAAAGTCATCTTCAGCAGACTGATTGGTGAAGATATTTCTTCTAGCCAATCGGGGGAGAAAAGTCAATCAACTGTACATTTTAATCCGGCATGCGGGTACTTTAAACTTGACAAATCGGGCACTTTTGCCGTTATGTTAACTAACATGAGCCGACTTGTCGACCATATCTGTGACAGAGATATGTGCTGTCCCTGCATTTTGTCTCTGCTGGGCCTGTTGTTTCTGTCTGTCACACTCTTCCCTGCCCCTTCCTGTGCAGACATTTATCGCTATGAAGATGAAGAAGGGGTGGTGCATTTTACCGATGCACCGACTGACAAAAAATTCAAGATTTTCATGCGCGATCTGCGCAAGGATCGTCAATTGCGGACCCGTTTTCGCATCGCCTCCGGTAATCCGCAGGAATTTGAGCACCTGATTGCATCTGCTTCAGCCAAGTACGGTGTCAGTGCCTCGCTGATCAGGGCGGTTATTCAGGCCGAATCAGGGTACAACCCCCAGGCGGTTTCCCGGGCCGGTGCCGGTGGCTTGATGCAGTTGATGCCCGGTACCGCAAAACACCTGAAGGTTGCTGACCGCTTTGATCCTCACCAGAATGTTGACGGCGGTGTTCGGTACCTGAAATTCTTGCTTGATACCTTTAAAGGTGATGTTTCACTGGCCCTTGCCGCCTACAATGCAGGACTTTCCAAAGTTGCCAAATACGGTGGCATTCCACCCTACGAAGAGACCCGGACCTATGTCAGCAGGGTTCTGTCATACATGAGATAATGCAATGTCCCAGCACCATCCCATTCTGAATCCCCCCAATATTCTGACCCTGTTCAGGGTCGCCTGCATCCCTTTGATGGTGGTTTTGCTGTTTTCGCCTTCGCGGGAGGCCTGTTTCTGGGCCGCCTGGGTGTTTGCCCTTGCTTCTGCCACTGACTGGTTTGATGGTCACCTTGCCCGCAGGATGGGCATTGAGACTGTATTCGGCAAGTTTCTTGATCCGATAGCAGACAAGCTGATTGTGACTGCAGCGCTGATCATGATTCTGCCTTTTGGCCGGGTACCGGCATGGATGGTATTTGTTGTACTGGCACGGGAAATTGTGATTACCGGCCTGCGCAGCATCGCCTCTTCGGAAGGAATTGTGATCCAGGCCTCCGACCTGGGTAAGTATAAGACCATCTTTCAACTGACCGCGATCATTGGGCTTTTGTTGCATTATGACTATAACTGGTTTTTCGGTATTGCCCATCCGTTGTTGACGGTTAATATGCATAATGCCGGCATGTTTTTCTTCTGGATCGCCTTTGTTCTGACTGTTTGGTCAGGTGTTGACTATCTTGCAAAGTTCGTCAAGGTGATCGCCCGTTGATGCCGTTTCAAACCGTATCCCTTGCTGAATTGGCCCATCGCTTCAAGTTTGATGAAACACCGCTTAAACCGGTTGCAGATCTCTATCCCTACCGTATCAGCAGCTATTACGCCGGCCTGATTACCGCCCCCCATGATCCGATCTGGCAACAGTGCGTGCCATCACTGCTGGAGCTTGTGGACACAGAGCAACATCCTGATCCGTTGGATGAGGAACGCTTGAGTCCTGTGCCGGGCCTGATTCACCGCTACCCGGATCGGGCAGTCCTGCTGGTATCCAATCGCTGTGCCACCTATTGCCGTTTTTGCATGCGCAAGCGCAGAGTAGGCTGTGCAGGCGGCCAACCCGCTCTTTCAGCAGCACTGGAATATATTGCGGCGACCCCTCAGCTGCGGGATATCATCCTGTCGGGTGGCGATCCGTTGATGCTGTCAGATGATGAACTGCATGAGATCCTGTTGGCACTGCGCAGAATCCCTCATGTTGAAGTTATCAGGATCGGCAGCCGTATGCCGGTTACCGCACCCGCCCGGATTACTCCCGCATTCTGTCGCATGCTGGCAGAGCATCATCCCCTCTACCTGAATACCCATTTCAATCATCCACAAGAGTTGACTTCAGAGGCTGCACAGGCCTGCAGGCTGCTTGCCTCGGCAGGGGTGCCGCTGGGCAATCAGACGGTGTTGCTGAAAGGAGTGAATGACGACAGTCCGACCATGCAGGCACTGTTAACCGGGTTGTTGCGGCTGCAAGTCCGGCCATACTACCTGCATCAGATGGATCTGGTGCGCGGTACGGCTCACTTTCGGACACCGCTTGAACACGGCCGACAGCTGATCGGGTCGCTCAGGGGAAAGATTTCTGGTATGGCGATCCCTCATTTTGTGATTGATCTGCCAGGAGGCAAAGGCAAGGTGCCTGTTCTGCCGGACAGTCTGACCAGAGTTGGAGAGGCGGTCTGGCAGGTACAGACAAGTTCCGGTGAAACTATCAACTATTTCGATCCTGTGAGCGTGGCTCAGTGAAAACGTTTACGCATTTCCAGTATGTTGCCGCCCTCAACCTGACGGTATTCCACGGAATCCATCAATGATCGCATAATGTACAGCCCCCTGCCATGATCCTCAAGGTTATCTCCTGCAATCACGGGCGAATGTGTAATGCCTGCCAGATTAAACCCGCTGCCATGATCAACTACCTGTAACAGCAGTTCTTCATCTGTGACGCTAATCCTGATCTCCACCTCTTCATCAGGATTATCGGCATTGGCATGACGAATAGCGTTGACCAGGGCCTCGGTCAGTACCACGTTAATCTGGTTGGCCAAAGCCTCCCGGTCGCCGCTATAGTTCTGCAGCTGGGCGGCAAGCTCTTCACTGATCCGTCCGATCAGGCTCAGATAGCGGGTCTGATTGGGTACTTTGATCTGCAGCTCGATCTGATTTTTCATCGCTGCTCTCCGTACGTCCTGCTCAGAACGCCTCAATTGCCTCATCAACGGTGGTGTAGATGTCAAATACCCGGTGCAGTCTGGTAAGCTCAAACATCGATTTTACCTGGCTCTGCAGGCTTGAAAGTTTCAAGGCGGCCTGCCGGGCCGAAGCATTCTTGAAGCCTGATACCAGCGCACCCAAGCCTGAGCTGTCGATAAAACGTACTTCTTTCAGGTCAACCACCACCCTGGCCTTGCCCTCTCCGAACAATCTGCCCAATTCCTGTTTAAGATGTTCAGAATTATGGGCATCGAGCCGTTCCTCCTTGACGATCAGCAGCACCACCTGTCCGTTGTCTTCAAGCTTCAGATTCATTGCGTTCCTCCTTTCAATTAGGCGACAATTTTCATAACTACCATTGAGACATCATCCTGAAGGGTTGTACTCTGACTGTACTCCTTGACCAGCTCAAAGAACGAGTCGGCAATTGTGTCCACCGGTAAGGTGCTCTGCAGAGTGAGGTGTTGACAGACCTGGCCGGTTCCCAACAGTTCTCCGGTGCGGTTGGTCGCCTCGGGAATACCGTCGGTATAAAAGAGCAGCGTGTCGCCTTGCTGCAGATTTATGGAGCGCTCTTCAAAGATCATGGATGGTTTGATACCGAGAATCAATCCCTCTGCATCCAGCTCTATGCAACTCTGCTCACCCTGGCGGTGTATCAGCGGTTTGTTATGCCCGGCGTTGGCATAGGACAGGCGGCCGGTGGCTGCGCTGTAGCGGGCGTAGAACATGGTGATGAACAGTTCCGCTCTGGTCAGATCTTCGTAGAGTTGGCTGTTAAGGACACCCAGGATGCTGCTGGGACTGACTGCCCGGCTGGAATGGGCGCGCAACAGGGTGCGCACCTCAGCCATGATCAGGGCTGCCCCAACACTATGGCCGGAAACATCGGCGATCAGAAGATCAATGGTGTGATCATCACGTTTGAAAAAATCATAGTAATCACCTCCGACATGGGCTGCTGGATAGCAACGTCCGGCAAGTTCAATCCCGAATAGAACCGGCGGGGAGGCAGGCAACAGTGAAAGCTGGATCTGTTCCGCAATCTCCATATCGCGCTTGACCCGTGCATTGGCCAGCAAGGCCTGTTCCTTTTCCCGGCGCTCCCGCTCTTTGGCCTGCATTTCACTGGCCAGGCGGGCAGCCTGCGCAAGCTGGCCGGTCAGACTGGTCAGCAGGCCGACAAATTCTTCCGTAAAGAGACCGATAATGGATTTTGAGTACACCGACAACACACCCAGGCTCTCTTCACCCTCGCGATAGATCGGAATATGCGCAAATGAGACGAAACCTTCAGATGTCGTCTTCGAGAGATCGATGATCGCTTGCAGGTTTTTGATGTCATTGACGAAGTGGGTGGTCTGGTCGATCATTGCCATCTTGATGTAGGGGTCACTCTCCAGATACCAGTGTTCAGGATTGATGGGGCGGCGGTCACAGCCCTGGTAGCTCTGCACAGACAGCGGCACGTCACTGCTGGTGCGGATCTGGATCAGGGCGACGTCAAGCCTGAACTCCTTGAGCAGCAATTGCAGCAGTTCATCCATGATTGTCTGCAGGTCAAGGGTGCGGTTGATGATCTCAGAGGCCTTGAGGCGGACATATAATGCTTCACGGCTCTGGTCAAGGGAGGCCCTGACGGTGCTGAAAATATCGTAGACCGACTCCATCCGGCTACCCATATCGGACAGATAACTGTCCATGATGGCGCCTGCTGCTGCCGCTCCCACTGAAGCGGCCAGGGTCCGCTCGACAAAGCGTTTCATGGCCGGCAGCTCAAATTCGGGAACCATGATTTCCTCGTCGATCATCCGTCCCTTCAGATAGCTGGTCATGGCCTGTGAGGCCTCTTCGGGTCCGATAAATTTACCCATCAGACCGATGAACTGCGGGATGGTAACCGGTTTTGAAAGGCGTTTGGCAGCACTTTTGACCTGGCGCCGTTCAGTTTCAAACTTGCCGATGAAACGGCGGACCTGCTCCTTTTCAAGGTCACTTTGCGAGATAAGCAGCGAACAGACCAGATAGGCGCCCACATTGAACAGCATGCTCCAGAACAGCGCATGACTCCACATATCCATGCCGGTCAGGCCAAACAGGGCCGTGGGTTTCAGCAGTGCCTGGCCGAACAGGCCATCCCGCATAATCGGGCTGTCCGGTACGGCAGCGAAGAAAGACGGGATCAACAGGGTGTAAGACCAGATGATAAAGCCCAGCGCCATACCGGATATGGCACCTATTTTATTCCCTTTTGGCCAGTATAGTCCCCCCAGCAAGGCCGGCAAAAACTGCATTGCCGCCAAAAACGAGATTAGTCCCATATTGACCAGCATGAAGGAGTCACCAACTGCCTGATAGTAGAAGTAACCTAAAAAAACCACCAGAAAGATCGCTACCCGCTTCAGGTTGATCAGCAGCAGTGGAAACCATTGCTTGGGAGTGATCCTGACAATGACCGGCATGAACAGGTTGTTGAGCAGCATGGTGGAAATGGCTACGGATTCAACCATGACCATACCGGCCGCAGCAGACAGCCCCCCCAGGAAGGCCAGTAGTGCCATTGATTCATTCCCTGCTGCCAGAGGCACACTGATTACAAAATAGTCCGCACCTATATTGCTGCCGCTTTGCAGGATACCACCCAGGGCGATCGGCATGATAAACAGGTTGATCAGGAACAGGTAGGTGGGAAAGAGCCACATTGCCTTGCTGATATGTCTTAAATCAGCATTTTCTATGACAAGCACATGGAACTGACGCGGTAGCAGGATGATCGCCCCCATGGACAGGAACAACATGGTTGAAGAAGGGATGACATCGTTGCCTTGTGTCGTATTGAGGGTAAACAAGCGTTCAAACAACAGCGGATACTGGGTGTGAAAACGGAATAAAATGTCTTCAAAACCGTCAAACAGATACCAGGTGACAAAGACTCCCACCCCGACCAGGCTGACCAGCTTTACCACCGACTCAAATGCGACGGCGGCAATCAATCCTTCATGACGTTCAGTTGAGGGGAGGCGCCGGGCACCGAAGATCACACCGAAAATCGAGAGTATGACTGCCAGCGTTAAACCGGTGGGGAGTATTACGGATGAATCCGCACCGGGCAGGGTGATAGTTCGCTCAGTAACTCCGCTGACCAGTGCAAAGGAGGTTACCACCGCCTTTATTTGCAAAGCAATATACGGCATGATCCCCAGTACTGCTATCAGGGTGATCAGGGAACCAAGCAACTGGGAGCTGCCATACCGCAGACTGATGAAATCGGCAATGGAGGAGACATTGTTTTCTTTGCTGATCCTGATAATGCGTCGCAGGATAAAGAACCAGGAAAAAGCGACCAGCGATGGCCCAAGGTAGATCATCAAAAAGTCGATTCCGCTGGTGGCAGCTTTGCCGACGCTGCCGTAGAACGTCCAGGATGTACAATAGACCGCTATGGAGAGGCTGTAGACATAGGGGTTGTTGACCAGACTACGGCCCTGTTCAAAGCGTCTGCGTGCATACCAGGCCACCAGAAACAGCAGTCCGGTATAGGCGGCTGCAATAGCGGTAACATGCAGGATGTTCAGCGTCACGGCGGGGCCTGCTCTTCTGACTGTTGATCACCGGGCTCCGGCTCAACCGAACTGGCAAACAGATAAATGACGCCGATTGAGATGGCCCAACCGACCGTGAAATAGAGATACAGTAGAGGGAATCCGAATAATGTGCTGGGTTGATTGAATATTTTAAGAAACGGGAAGTTGAGCATGACATTTCCCAGTACAAAGAAGATCACCCAAGACTCCCGCAAATGCAGCCGTCTGAGAATTCTATGTCTGGTTGAGTGCCACATGGGGCATACAGCTCCTTTCAAGTTCAGGTCAGACGCATGAAATCTTACCATCGAACCATACCACACGCAACCGAAGGCCGATGAAATCTTCTTTCAACGGAATCGTTTGACGCTCGTCCGGTTGTATGGTAGCGTTTAATACTTAATTATTTCTGCAACCTGCTGAATTCTGGGTGGTGTTCCATGTTACGATACTTGCTTTGCTGTGTTGGTCTCTGTCTGCTTGCAGCCTGCGGTTCTGTTCGACCTGCCGATTCTCCAGAGGATAATGCTACCTCTACTCATCTCCATAGTGGACTGGGCGCCTATGCCCAAGCCCGTCTTTTCTGGAACGAAGGAAACGTTGAACAGGCCCTGATACTGACACGTCAGGCCCAAACCGCCGATCCTGTCACGCCCTATCCGATCCTGCTGGAAGCTGAAATATTGCTGAAATCAGGCCGTGTGCAAGACTCTCTGGCCGCTGTTGACCGTGCTATTAAGGTGGCACCTGATTATCGACCTTCCTATCTACTGGGCGGCAGTATCATGTCCACAATGGGTAAGACCAAGGAGGCCGCGGCCTACCTCCGGAATGCGGTCAGGCTTGAGCCGGGCAAGGAAGATGCCGTATTGCACCTGGTGACGACTCTGATGCAGCTTTTTGAATATGAAGAGTCGGTAACTGTGCTGAAATCATTGATTAAAGTTAAGCCGGAATCTGCCGTAGGTAATTACTATCTGGCCAAAGTCTACAGCCAGATGAAGTTGTACCGGGAATCAATCGGCTATTATCAGAAAGCGCTTGAACTGAGGCCGGAATTTATTCAGGCAACCATTGATATGGCTATTTCGTACGAGGCGCTCGGGGAGTATGACAAGGCGATTGCAGCATACAAAAATGCCCTTGAGGATGCAGAAAACCGGGCTCCTCTGATTCAACACCTGATTCAGCTGTTTATACAGAACAGGCGTTATGAGGATGCCTTGACCTATCTCAAGAAGCTGGATCAGATGGGTCTGGCAACAGCCGAGACCAATCGTAAAATCGGTTTGATCTATCTGGAGCTTGAACAGTACGATGATGCAATTAAAGTATTCTCTCAAATGCTGGAGACCGATCCGGATGCACACCAGATTCGGCTCTATCTGGGGAGTGCTTTTGAAGAAAAGAACGAGCTTGAGCGGGCTGTTGTAGAATTTCATAAAATTCCGGCCGATGCACCGGTTTATCCTGAAGCGGTTGGCCATTTGGCGTTCATCTATAAAGAACTGGGCAGAGGGGATGAGGCTGTCAGGCTGTTGGAGCAGACGATTGCCGCCAACCAGGACAAGCTTGATCTGTATCTCTCTCTGGCAACACTCCACGATGCTCTGCAGCATCCTGCAGAAGGTCTTAAGCTGCTGCAGGGGGTTGAGGCGCGCTTCGCCGATGATCCCAGGTTTCAGTTCAGAATGGGAATATTATACGACAAGCTTGGCAAACGTCCGGAATCCATCGAACGGATGAAAAAAGTTGTGGTGTTAAATCCCAAGGATGCCCAGGCTCACAACTTTCTTGGCTATACCTATGCTGAAATGGGAATCAACCTTGAAGAAGCGCTGACCCATGTCAAACGAGCCTTGGAAATCAGACCGGATGACGGTTTTTTCATTGATAGCCTGGGCTGGGTCTATTACCAGATGAAACGCTACGATGATGCTGTCCGGTATCTTGAAAAATCAGTTGAGCTGGTGGCTGATGATCCGACTATTCTTGAACATCTCGGGGATGCCCATCTTGCCCGCAAGGAACCGAAACATGCCCTGAAATACTACAAAAAGGCACGGGCTTTGGATCCCCGTAAAAAGGGTTTGGATGAAAAAATCAGGCGGATTCTGCGCGGAGAACTGGAAGAAAAATGACCGTAAAGGGCGGGTTTCGAAGATTCTGTCTGCGTGCCACCTTACCGGTTGTTCTCTGGCTGCTGTGTGCAGCCTGCACAGGTAGTGAGGCCCCTCCCGCCAAGCAGAACGTTTCTGCAGCACCACCGGCCTACGGCGACACGCTGGTTGAGGGTACGATTGGTGAAGCATCCACCCTGATCCCCATTCTTGCCTCTGACAGTGCCTCTCACAGCGTGGCAGGTCTGATCTACAACGGCCTGATCAAATATGACAAAAATCTCAAGATTGTGGGTGATCTTGCAGAGTCCTACCTGGTCTCACCCGATGGCCTGACCATTACCTTCAAGTTGCGTCGTAACGTCACCTGGCATGATGGTAAACCGTTTACGTCACGTGATGTGCTCTATACCTACCGGGTGATTATTGATCCCAAAACCCCCACTGCCTATTCAGAAGACTTCAAACAGGTTGCTGCGGTTGCGGCACCGGATGCTCATACTGTGGTGGTACGTTATGCAAGGCCCTATGCGCCATCCCTTGCCTCGTGGGGCGTGGCGGTCCTGCCCAGCCATCTACTGGAAGGACAGGATATCACCAAGAGCCCACTGGCCCGTAAACCTGTCGGCACCGGGCCGTTCCGTTTTGCAGAGTGGGTGGCTGGCCAGAAAATCGTGCTGGAGGCCAACAAGGACTACTTTGAAGGACGTCCCTATCTTGATCGCTACGTTTTTCGGTTGATTCCTGATACTTCCACCATGTACATGGAGCTGAAGGCTGGCGGCATTGACCAGATGGGGCTTACCCCGGTGCAATTTGCCCGACAAACCGATTCGCCGCGTTTCAAATCTGCCTTTAACAAATATCGTTACCCGTCAAATGGCTACCTCTACCTTGGCTATAATCTGCGCCATCCGACATTCAAGGATATACGTATCCGGCGTGCCATCACCGCTGCCATCAATAAGGATGAATTGATTCAGGGCGTGCTGTTTGGCATGGGACAAAAGGCCAATGGTCCGATGATCCCGGGCCGATGGGCGCATAACCCACATGTGAAGGATATTGCCTATGACCCGGCCTATGCCCGGCAGCTGCTGGCAGAAGCCGGATGGCAGGCCGGACCGGACGGTTTTTTGCAAAAAGAAGGCAAGCCGCTGCGTTTTACCATCCTGACTAACCAGGGGAATCAGCAACGCTTGATGACGGCCCAGATTATTCAGCAACGCCTGAAACAGGTCGGAATTGATGTACGGATCAGGGTTGTGGAATGGGCTGCTTTCCTGAAAGAGTTTATTGACAAAGGTAATTTTGAGGTGGTGTTGCTGGCCTGGCTTACCTCACAGGACCCGGATATGTACGATATCTGGCACTCCAGCAAGATCAAACCAGGGGAGCTGAATTTTATCGGCTACAACAACCCTGAAGTGGACCGTCTGTTGGAAGAGGGGCGTAGCACCTTTGATATTGAAAAACGTAAACAGGCCTACTACCGGATTCAGGACATCCTGGCTGAGGAGCAACCCTACACCTTTCTTTATGTGCCAGATGCGCTGCCGGTAGTCTCGTCTCGTATTCGCGGCATAGAACCTGCCCCGGCTGGAATTGGATATAACCTGATCAGGTGGTATGTGCCTAGGATGGAGCAAAAATATTGATGTAAAGTTATGAATTGGCCTTGAAAATGCTTGTATTTTAGATATATGAAAGGGGGGCTTGTCATGAAGAAACGGGCTGCAGAAATAGCTGGTTTTACTTTGATAGAGCTCCTTATCGTTGTCGCCATTATCGGGATACTTGCTGCTATTTCCATACCTATTTTTCGAGATTATACGATACGTGGCTACAATGCAGCGGCTGTTGCTGACCTGCGCTATTTTAAGACTGCGTTAGAAGCTGAATTTGCGAACAGTCACAACTATCCAGTTTTTTGATTTTTTTGACAAATATTGTCACTGTGTTTGACAAGATAGGTTTTGTCTGATAAAAAAAAGTTAGTTTTTATCGTGAAATCAGGTGGTAATAAATTGGTTTGTAAATTGCATGATAAAGAAGTAGAGCAACCTTTATGAAAAAGTATCAAACGTGTGAAAGTTTTCCGCCTCTCAAGTAGGCGTAACCAACGAAAGGAGAAGATTTCTATGCTAAACAAAATCAGGAACAGAAAAGGCTTTACCCTCATCGAGCTGTTGATCGTTGTTGCGATCATAGGCATCCTGGCCGCAGTGGCCATCCCGCAGTTCTCAGCTTATCGCATCAAGGGCTTCAACTCGGCAGCAACAAGCGATCTGAGGAACTTCAAAACACAGATGGAATCAGACTTTGCTGATAAGCAGGCCTATACTGCTATGAGTGCAACCTGATTCGTTATCTAATTAATTTGAAAGGAGTTTGAAATGGCTAAAAAAGACATATTTAAGGTTTGCTTTGTTGCTGCAGTAACAATGTCAGCTACTAGTGCTTTTGCTGCTGGCATCACCAGTTCAACTGTTATTGGTGGAGGCACTTACTCACCATCTAACAAAGTGACTATAAATGTTGTGGCCACCACTGATGCTTACGTCGCCAAGTCAGGGCATTCAAGTGGTGATCGTACTATTTATACCAGTAATACGGATCCAAAACTTTATTGGACTAGCAAAGCTATCGGTTCTGCTCCAGCTACAGTTAGTGGTGCGACCGAAACTGTCAGCGGCTGGACAACTCTATAAGTTACCTCTGTTACGTTATTTAGCCTGACTGGTGGTACTAGTCAGGCTTTTTTTTGTCTAATTGTCTTCTCTGTAAAAATTGCATTATAGGAGTTTTGTGTTTTGAATGATGAACTGAGCTTATTATTTGATACAGCTTCTTCGCTATTTGCAGACGGAAAACTTGTTAATGCCATTACCTGCTATGAGCAAATTCTGGCTAAAGATATTTATAATGTCAGAGCCTTACATGCTTTAGGGGTAATTAACTTTCAGCGGCAAGATGTTGTTTCGTCAATCGGATATTTTCAGAAAATTTTTGCTATTCAGCCAGATTGTTTCATGGCTTGGTGCAGCTTGGGAAAGATTCAAAGGACGCTTGGCCTGCACTTGTCTGCAAAAATGTCATATCAGAAAGCTGTTGAGTTGGAACCTACGTCTGTTGAAGTCTTGTGCCTGCTGGGGGCTACTTGCCTTGAGCTTAATTTGACTGACGAAGCTGAGCACTATTTGCTACGAGCAAAAGAGATTGGTGCACAACATAGTCAGGTCTGTTACGAATTAGCTTGTCTGTACCAGAAGAAAAAACAGTACTCAGTAGCATTAGAGTACTTTTACAAAAGTTTGGAATTGAATCCTGAGTTGGCTGAGGCATATGCAAAGTTGAGTCAAATATATTTCGTACAAGGTAAGATACATGAGTCTAACAATTGTTTGAGAAATGCTTTGGTTATTAAGCCAGAATCTGTAGTGGCTAATGGTCTCCTGGCATTTTCTTTGAATTATGAGTTGGGAATAAATTCGTATGATATATTCAAAATTAGTTGCGATTGGGCGCGTTCGGTGAAAAAACTGCTACATGCTGAATTGCCTCGTTTTTGCAATTCTGTACAGCCGGATCGAACTATTAAAATTGGTTTTGTTTCTCCTGATTTTCGGAGACATCCGGTTGGTTATTTTGTGCAATCTTTTATGATGCTTCGTGATACTGACAAGTTTAAAGTGTATTGTTATTCTGATGTTAGGGGTGAAGATGATGTCACAAAGTCACTCATCGAAGCTGCCGATAACTGGCGTCGGGTGTATGGCATTAAAGATGATAAGCTGGCAGAACTAATCCAACGAGACGAGATTGATATCTTAGTGGATCTAGCTGGACATACCAAAGATAACCGACTTAACGTATTTGTTACGAAACCAGCTCCAATCCAAGTTACATGGGCTGGCTATGTTGGGACCACTGGTCTTGATTCTATTGATTATCTTATTTCAGATAGATATCAATCTCCTGAAGGAGCGGAGGAATATACTGTTGAACAAATAGTTCGCCTATCAGATGATTATATTTGCTACATGCCGCCTGAGTATGCTCCAGAGGTGAGCCCACTGCCGGCACTTGAAAACGGTTTTGTTACTTTTGGAAGTTTTAATAATCTTGCTAAGATTTCCGAGGAAGCTATTTCTCTCTGGTGTGAAGTTCTCAAACAAGTTTCATATTCCAGAATTTTTATTAAAAACCCTTCTTTTAGTGATCGGGCAGTAGTTGATCACTATCTTGCGCTGTTTAAGAAGCATGGCATTTCATCTGATAGAATAACAACGGAGGGAGAGGGCACACCTGAAGAAATGATGGCATGCTACGCCTGTGTAGATATCCAACTGGATTCATTACCCTATAGTGGTGGGCTAACTACCTTGGAATCTCTCTGGATGGGAGTACCGGTGGTGACGCTACCAGGGCTATTGTTTTCATCTCGACATTCATTGAGCCATCTCATGAATGTGGGGTTATCAGAGTGTGTTGCTTCATCATGTGAAGAGTATGTAGCAATTGCTCGTAACCTTGCTTCTGATGTTTCTCGATTGTCTCAGCTACGACAGTCCTTACGTACCATGATGGCGGAATCGCCTGTGTGTGACGGTTTTGCCTTTACAGAACAACTGCAAAATGTTTTTCGATTGATGTGGAAGACTTGGTGTGACAAGACGCGGGACACATTTGATGGAGTTGATGTTTCTGTAGGAAAAGAACCAGATGAATTCGTTCTGGGTGACCATATTGAATATAATGAGTATGGGAATCATTATTCCAATTTAGGTGACTATACGGCAGCACTAAAATGTTACACAAAAGCGGTGGATATTAAGCCTGGATACATCGAAGCTTATTTTAACATGGGGCTTGTCTATAAAAGAATGGGGCGTCAGGATGACGCTATTAATATGCTTAGGTTAGCTATTTGTCTGGCACCTGATTTCTTGGAAAGTTATGAGGTACTAGAAAAAATCTTGTTGGATTCTGGGAGAGAGCTAGAAGCTAAGTCTGTTGCTAGGCAAGCTGGTGACTTCAACGCCTCGATTAACACCGGAATATTATACAAAAATGATACACTTATTTAAAGGAGCCACCTTTGCGATGAATAAGGAATGTCATCAAAAAAGTGATATCTTTATTAGAAGGCCGTACCAAGTCTGTTTGATCGTAATCGTAGTACTGGCTTTGTACTATCCAGCAATTTTTGCTGAAGTCAGTATGTTGGATGACCAAGATGCAATTACTGGCCTCTTTAACCTTCAGTCTTTTGATATTGGCTCTCTATTTTTTCCCAGAGCACAGGAGGGAGGATATTACCGACCTTTTCTAGGAGTAAGTTATCTGATTGATCGTTTTTGGTGGTTTCTTGATCCAAAGATCATGCATTTTGAGAATATTTTGATGCATTTGGTTAACTCTGTTCTGGTTTTCTTTGTTGGAATCAGGCTCTGCCGAAATGATTTGATAAACAGTAGATATTTGCCACTTGCAGGATCATTGTTATTTGCACTTCATCCAATTAATACGGAGTCAGTTAACTGGATTTCCGGTCGTACTGATCCTATGGCATGTATGTTTGTGCTTTCAGCCCTGCTCTTGGTACTTCAGTTCAGGGAGAAGGGTAAGTTGCTTTATCTGCTTGCAGCGTTCTTCTTGACGCTGTGTGGGATATTAGCAAAAGAAACAGCATTAGGATTTATTCTTGGTGCAGTTTTCATTCTAACTGCTGAAGATGAACGTAAAGTTGAAACTTGTGAAGGGATTAACAGGATTTCACCGGTAATTATTGTCAGTTATACGGCGCTGGCGCTTCTATCAGCATTGATATACAGCAATTTTTATATGGTAATTGTATTTGGGGTGGGATTCTGGTTTCACCTTGCAATTGCTGATAAAAAAGCCACTTTCTTAACTGGGTACGCTTGTAAGATGTTGACATTGTTGGCTATTATTACTTCGGGTGTGGCGGTTGTCGTTCTGTTCTACACACTACGGAAACTAGCCTTTGCTTCAGATACCTCAAAAGTAGCTGCTACACTGAAAGCCATGGCTGCTGATTTTAATTATACACTTGAACTGTTTTTGGGTGCTGCTGGTTTTTATGTTAAGAAATTTTTTATTCCAACCCCTCTTAATCTTGCCATACGTGAAATTGACCCATTGTATGCACTCTTTGGTGTTATTTGTTTTATGTCGTCTATCTTGCTCATCTATCTGAGAAAGACCTATTCATCCCTGATTATTGCCGGATTTATGATGCTTTCTCCTGCTTTTCTACTTGTATTTGGGACGTTCGCCTGGACTGCATATGCTGAAAGATATTGCTATATACCGTCTGCATTTTGGATTCTGGCTGGAGTTTCATATATCGATAAAAATATCATGACACATACTCAGCGAGTGATAGGAAGGTTTCTCTTTGCTGTTGTAGTGGTGTACTTTGCTGTTAGCAGTTTTCAACGCAATCTGTTATGGCTTACAAACATTGACATAATCAAAGATACAGTTGAAAAATCACCGGATTTTAAAAATATCCGAGGGTTATATATGTCGGCTCTGGTTAATAAAAAGGACTTTGTTGAGGCTGAACGGCAGTATCAGGCGGCTCAAAAGATCAGAGTTGTTGCTTATGACGAACGTTACGATATCATGTATGCCGCAATCCTGACTCACCTGAAGCGGTATCCTGAAGCGGAGGGAGTTTATCAAGATGTCGAGATAAAGACTAAAGGACATTCTACTGAATTGTATGAAGCTATGATCTCTTATTTTAACGGTAGGATTTTAGAGTTAAAGGAAGGGCCTGATGTCGACAGTTTTAGGCGGCAAAGGATAACGGCATTTGAAAAACTCTATAGGTTAAATAAATCTCCATTAATTGGTTATCGGCTTGGGCAGAACTATCTTTCAATAGGCAAGTCGGTGCAGGCCTGTGAAGCTATTAAGTCTGCCATTGTTAGCTTCAAATCAAACGAACCTCTTAAACGGAATGCTGAGAATTTACTTAAGTCAATAGAAAAATGTGAATAATATTATATTTGGGGAGGAGAATATGGGGTCACAACTGCTGATCGGATGTGGTCGTTCTCGGGAAAAAAAAATTACACGGGCAGGTTTTGAAAATTGGACGGATTTAATCACGTTAGACATCAATCCAGACCATTCACCAGATGTTGTATGGGATTTGAATGACTTGCCTCTTCCATTTGCAGACAATAATTTTAATGAAATTCACGCATATGAAGTTTTAGAACATTGTGGCAGGCAAGGCGATTACAAATTCTTTTTTAATCAATTTTCAGAGTTTTGGAGAATATTGCAACCTGGCGGCGTTCTAATTGGAACTAGTCCCTTATATTCAAGTGTTTGGGCTTGGGGGGATCCATCTCACACTCGTGTACTTCAGAAAGAAAATTTTGTTTTTTTAGACCAGACAGAATACACAAAGCAAGTCGGTGTCACTGCTATGTCTGATTTTCGTTATATTTACAAGGCAGATTTTTCGCTCGAATATGCGTCAGAAGCTGACGGAGTTCTTATGTTTGCTTTAAAAGCAATAAAACCTTCTCGTATTTCAGACAATGTTGTATGAGTAATTTTTAGGTCTGATTTGAATGATTTTGCCTCTGAATCATCAATATATAGACTCTGTAATACAGGAGGCTTATTCGCTCCAAACGATTGGCAACCATATAGAAGCCACGCAGCTTTATCTCAGTATTCTTGAGTCTGAACCTAATAACTACAATGCCTTGCATTTGTTAGGCGTAATAGAACTTGAAAACGGCCATCCTGCTATTGCTGCCGAGCTGATGGAACGAGCTGTTACCGTAGTCGACAGTGATCCTTCTGCCTATAATAATTTGGGGGAAGCATACAGAAGGCTCGACCGTCTACGTGACGCAGAAAGATGTTACCGCCGTGCCGTCGAACTTGCAGATACCTATGCCATTGCCTATAACAATCTTGCGATTACCCTTCATCTTCTCAAAGAATCGTTTGAAGCAGAAATTATGTACCGCATCGCACTCTCTATCACTCCTGATTATGCTGAGGCCTCAAATAATCTTGGGATACTGCTTGCCAGCCAAGATCGTTTTGAAGAGTCAGAAGAAGCGTATTTGAGGGCTATTGCCTGTAACGATATGTATGTTGTGCCTCTTATAAATCTGGGGATTCTTTATAAAAATTGGGGGCGATACCGTGAGTCCGAGACGTGTTATCGAAAAGCACATCAACTTACCCCTTATTCTAAAGATGTTTTGTATAATTTATCCCTTTTAAAATTACTACAAGGTAAGTTGAAACAGGGATTTGCTCTGTATGAATATCGGGCTGAAAAATACCGAGCCGATGCTGCGTTTTGTGAGTGGTCAGGTGATCGGCTTGATGATTGTTCATTACTAGTTATAGTAGAGCAGGGGGCTGGCGATACTTTGATGATGTCTCGCTATCTCCCAAAAATTAAGCAGCGTTTCAATCCTACAAAAATTGGGGTCTATTGCGAATCTTCTTTACAACGGTTATTGCTTGGAATTAAAGGGGTTGATGTTTGTTACACCTGTGATGCGGGTCCCCCACCGGTGAATTTGTTTTCATGCTACTGTTCCATGATGAGCCTTCCGTACTTATTTAAGACAAATTTGTCGACGATACCTGGAGTAGGTCACCTTTTTTCTCTACCTGAAGAGCGGGTTGAGTTTTGGCGGATGAAACTGGCAGCATTGTCTGGGGTTAAAGTCGGTTTTGTCTGGGCAGGAAATAAGTCTCTTGAGGCAGATTCGCGGCGCAGTATACCATTGGTAGAATTTAAGCCAATTGCCGAGGTGTCTGGCTGCACTTTTGTCAGTTTGCAAAAGGGAGAACGAGCAGTAGATCTAGCTGAAGTCGATTGGTTTATCTATGATTTTATGAATGAATGTGTTGATTATCTAGATACTGCAGCACTTGTGGTGAATCTTGATTTGGTGATTAGTGTTGATACTTCCGTAGCGCATTTGGCTGGTATACTTGGGAAGAAAGTTTGGCTGTTAAATCGCTATGAAAGCGAGTGGCGCTGGATGCTTAATCATGAAGATTCTCCTTGGTATCCAACCATGCGGATTTTTCGTCAGGAAACCCGGTGTAGCTGGAGTAGTACGTTACAATCTGTTGCTCGGCAACTGCTTGAGCTAAAGAATAATTCATTTTTAGACTAATCGGGAGTTTATGCATGACTCAAGTAATCCAAGTAACGTTACGAGGTATATTTAGGGATCGTATATTTCAGGGAATTATGGCCCTGGCTGTCTTGTTTCTTTTTATCCCATCAGTCGCCTCACTTTCCATGCGTCAGGTAACCGAGCTTTCGATTACCCTCTCTTTTTCACTGATCTCGTTTATTCTACTGCTTCTTTCAGTATTTTTAGGTGCTACTTCGATCTGGAGGGATATGGAACGACGTTATTCCTTTAGCGTACTTAGCCTGCCTCTTAGCCGTAGTTCTTACCTGCTAGGCCGTTTCTTTGGTTTGGCCCTGTTCCTGATACTGACTTCAGCCGTACTTGGAGCTGTTTCGTTACTGGTGATCAAGGTGGCGTCAGGAATGTATCCTCCTGCTCGCCCCGTTGTCTGGAACTATCTGCTACTGACATTACTGTTCATCACCTTTAAGTATATCCTGCTGGTAGCAGTGGCAATGCTGCTTTCCACGGTCAGTACTTCCTTCTTTCTACCAGTTTTTGGCACCATCTGCACATTTTTGGCCAGTGGCATTACTCAACAAGTCTATGAATTTGTACACTCTCCGGCATCGATGCAGGCGGTTTCACCGTTTTTAAAGGCTGTCGCGTCAGTCGTTTATTACCTGTTGCCTAATCTGGCTGGATTTGATCTGAAGGTGAACGCGATATACAGTATTGCCCCCAATCCACAAGGACTTGCGATGACCGTGGGCTACTTTGCTGGCTACACTGCCATTTTGCTGGGTAGTGCAGCTCTGCTGTTTAACCGGAGGGAAATGAAGTGAACAGCCTGCGTATTCCGGTTGCTTTGCTGGTTAGCGGTCTGCTTTGCTATGGATTGCTGATAGTTCCTTTTTCTTCGTATATGGCCAATAAGCCGATTGAGGAGAAGCTTGGATATGTTCCCAGTGTGAAGCTTCTGAAGCCGCTGAGTGCTGATCAAAAGGAGTTGGTAGGCGCATCTTTGGTGATGAAGGTGTTGATGTACTTTGGTGGCATTATAGGCAAGGCTCAAGAGGGTAAGGTGATCAGCGAGCCGCTTGATTTGCAGGGGATGTCCCGTTTGTTGCATGGAGCTGTGCAACTAGACCCCTACAATATGGATGCCTACTATTTTGCACAAGGCTTTCTAACGTGGGATGCCAAACAGTTTAAAGTCGCTAACGACTTGCTTGATTACGGCATGAAATACCGCACCTGGGATTGGTATCTGCCATTTTTTGCCGGGTTCAACAGCGCCTATTTTATGAAAGACTATGCCAAGGCTGCGGAATATTACAAGCGTGCTGGAGATTTGAGTGGAAGTGACCTGCACAAAAGTCTGGCTGGACGGTATATGCAGGAGTCAGGTCAGACAGATTTGGCGATTGTCTATCTTACTGCCATGGAAAAGGGCGAGAAAAACCAGGCATTGAAAAAGAATTACCAGATTCGTTTGGCTGCCTTCCATGAAGTGAAACGTATTGAAACTGCAAGGGATAGATTTATGGCAGAGCATGGCGGTTTACCCGTCTCTGTTGAACAATTGGTGCAGCTTGGTTTTCTTGCTCCAACACCGGTTGATCCCTACGGTGGCAGGTTCTATCTTGAAGCGTCAGGCAAGGTTGCAACAACCAGCAAGTTTGCTTTTGCAACAAAAAATAAGTGAGGTGAGCTGATGTACGCTCTTGATATGCAGGGTCTGAGTAAATCATTTAAAGGTAAAAAACGCCAGACCGTTGAGGCGTTGAAGGGACTGACACTTTCAATAGAGCAGGGTGAGGTGTTCGGCTTTCTAGGCCCCAACGGTGCCGGTAAAAGTACGACCATCAAATGTTTGATGGGGTTGATCCGGCCAACATCCGGCACTGCTTCAATTATGGGAGAGGCGATCGGGTCAGAGGCTTCCCGTCGTAATGTCGGTTACTTGCCTGAGAACCCGGCTTTTTATGATTATCTGACAGCGGAAGAGTATCTGCAGTTTGTGGGTAAAACATTCAAAATGCCTGATGCGCTGCTAACTCGCCGCTCTGCAGAGGTATTGAAACAACTTGAGTTGTGGGAAGCGCGTAAGCGTCCTATCCGTGGCTACAGCAAGGGGATGGTGCAGCGGGTCGGTTTGGCGCAGGTGCTGATTCATGATCCTGATGTCTATATTCTGGATGAGCCGATGAGTGGTCTGGACCCGATTGGTCGGGCACTGGTGAAGGAAATTATCGTTGATTTGAAGAAACGCGGGAAATCCGTTTTCTTTAGCACCCATATTACTGATGATGTTGAAAAGGTCTGTGACCGTGTAGGTATTCTGCTGCATGGTGAACTAAAGATGGTGGACCGGGTGGATGCCATTATGTCACGTGGCATAGTTGGCTATCAGGTCCGCTTGAAGGATGCAGATGGAACGGTGCTGGATGAAGAGGTGCCCAAAGAGCTGCTTGATCGTTTTCTAGCTGAACAGGTTGCACGTGGTCGCGAAATAGTTCTGGTTGAACCACGTCGTAAAAATCTGGAAGATTTCTTTCTTTCATTGGTGCACGGGGCGTAGGCTACTGTAGTTGTCCAGTCTGTCTGAGGGCCTCATACAGTACCACTGCCGCAGCGTTGGACAGGTTTAGGCTGCGCACCTGGCCCGGCATCGGTATAGTCAGGCAGCGGTCAGGGTTGGCAGCCAGCAGATCAGCAGGCAGACCGGCAGTTTCCTTGCCAAAGACCAGAAAATCACCCGGCTGGTAGATTTCTGTCTCGTAGCAGTTTCTGGCAACCTTGGTGCTCAGGTACCAAAAACGCCCATCCGGGTGTTGTGCGTGAAGCTGTTCCAGCGTTTCCCATTGCTTTAAATCGACCTTATCCCAGTAATCAAGTCCGGCCCGTTTCAGGTAGCGGTCATCAATTGAAAATCCCAGCTTTCCGACTAAATGCAGAGTGGCACCAGTGGCTGCACAAAGGCGAGCTATGTTGCCGGTGTTAGGTGGAATTTCAGGTTCTATCAGGACGATGTTGAATGTTTGCATGGGTAACGTATACCACAAGACTGTTTCCGTCCGCTTGCATTTTTTGCTGGTCAGGTCTAGGATGCACAATCTTGAATACATCAAACACGGGGTTAGATAACCATGAAGATTATTGTTACTGATGAGGTTGCTGATCAAGGACTTGCTCTGCTGAAGCAGGACCCACGCATTGAGATGGATGTTCGCCTTGGGTTGAAAAAGGAAGAACTGCTGGCCTTGATCGGTGATTATGACGTGATCATTACCCGTAGTGGTACCACGGTTGATAAAGACCTGCTGGATGCTGCCAAGAAACTGAAGATGGTTGCCCGGGCCGGTGTTGGTATTGATAACGTTGACGTGGACTATGCCAGTTCAAAAGGGGTGATTGTGGTGAATGCCCCCTTTGGTAACACCAATAGTGCTGCCGAGCATACCATGGCGCTGTTGATGGCTGCCTGCCGTAACGTGACCGTGGCCAATGCCTCGTTGAAGGCCGGCGAGTGGAAACGCGCTCCTTTTACCGGGGTAGAGCTGAAAGGTAAAACCGCCGGTGTAATCGGTCTGGGCAAGGTTGGTGGTCGTGTGGCAACCCGCTTGAAGGCGTTTGAGTGTGAGGTGCTGGCCTGTGACCCCTATATTGCAGTCAAGCGGGCTCATGATCTGGGGGTTAAGCTGGTTTCCCATGATGAGATTTACAAAAATTGTGACATCATCACCGTCCATACCCCGCTGACTGACGAGACCAAGGGGATGATTGGTAGCCGTGAACTGGCCATGATGAAGGATGGCGTAATTGTGATGAACGTGGCCCGTGGCGGCATTATTGATGAGCCTGCTCTGCTGGATGCCCTGAACAACGGTAAAATAGCCATTGCCGGGGTTGATGTCTGGAGTGTGGAACCACCCAATACAGATATTCTTAAGGCGTTGATCGCTAACCCAAAGGTAACGGTTACCCCGCACCTTGGTGCAAATACTGCTGAAGCTCAGATCAATGTGGCAGTGGATGTATCGAAAGAGATCCTGAACTATCTGGATGAGAAGCCGCTGGAAAATGCGGTTAACATTCCCCGCTTTGATATGGCCTTGATGGATCAGATGCGCCCCTTCCTCAATCTGGTTAATGTGATGGCTGATTTTGGTATCCAGTTGCTGGATGGACACCCTGAGAAGATCACCTTCAGCTATGCCGGTGCCATTGCACACTATGACTGTTCACCACTGACGGTGTGTGGTCTGGCAGCCCTGTTGGGACGGGTGGTTGAGCAGGATGTCAACATGGTCAATGCCTCCCTGATCGCTGAGCAGATGGGGATTGTGGTGGAAGAAACCAAGACCACCTCGGCTGATGCCTTTTCCAACCTGATCACCCTGATCGCTGAAGGTGACGGCAAGCGTCGCACCATTGCCGGTGCGCTCTTTGAAGGGGCTCCACGGATTGTTCGGCTGCGTGACTATGCCATGGACTTTACTCCGGAAGAGCATATGCTGCTGCTGCACTATGCTGATCGTCCTGGCATGATTGGCAAGATCGGCACTATCATGGGTAAGCATGAGATCAATATCGGTTCCATGAATCTGGGGCGCAGTGAGAAAAAAGGTGAGGCAATGGTCATCCTCTCTGTTGATTCTGCTGTTTCTCAAGCGGTAATTGAGGAGATCAAGCAGGCAACTGAGGCTACCTTTATCAGGGCGATTCATATGGCCTCGGTCAAAACTTCTCCTTGACCGTTTTCGCTGGAGAATGGTAAAGTACCTCACTTCTTTTCATATCTGCCTTTTAATCTAACCCCGTGAGGTTAACAAAGGTGCAACAGTTTCAGCCACATATTCAAGAGGGTCTTTCCGCGCACGGGCGGAGAGACCCTTTTCTATTTCTGAAGGGAGTGGATTATGGCAACTGATTCAACCCAGACGGTTATTCTTGACAACAGCGGCATCCGGCGGGCACTTACCCGCATTTCTCACGAAATTCTTGAGAAAAATAAGGGGTTGGCTGATGTCGTGCTGGTTGGTATCCAATCTGGCGGTGCTTATATAGCCAGAGAGATCTCGCTCTGTATGGAGATTATAGAAGGTGAACGGGTGCCGGTTGGTTCAATTGATATTACGCTGTATCGTGATGACATTAAGCAACAGACCCCCCATAAATCAGTTGGTAAGACTGACATCTCCTTTTCTCTGGAAGGCAAGCGGGTTGTGCTGGTGGATGATGTACTGTTTACCGGTCGTACCATCCGGGCTGCCCTGGATGCCTTGATGGATCATGGCCGTCCTTGCTGCATACAGCTTGCAGTGCTGATTGACCGTGGTCATCGCGAATTGCCGATCCGGGCTGATTTTGTGGGGCGTAACGTTCCCACCAGCCTGAAGGAAAATGTTGCAGTTAGCTTTGATGATAAACAGCAACCGGTAGAAGTGGTTCTTGAAAAATAACAGGGGAGGGGCCATGGAATTCAAGCATAAGGATATTATTGCACTGCGTGACCTGAGCAAGGAAGAGATTGAGCTGTTGATTTCCACTGCTGAAAACATGCGTGAGGTGAACAGCCGCGACATCAAGAAGGTGCCTACCCTGCGGGGCAAGACCATCATCAACCTGTTCTACGAATCATCCACCCGTACCCGTACCTCGTTTGAGATTGCTGGCAAGCGACTCTCGGCAGATACGGTCAATATCGCCCCTTCCAACAGCTCTGCCACCAAGGGAGAGACCCTGGCTGACACCGCCCTGAACCTGCTGGCCATGAAACCGGACATTATTGTGATGCGTCATGCAGTCTCTGGTTCCCATTATTTTTTGTCTAAAAAGGTTGGTTGTTCCATTATCAATGCCGGTGACGGTGCCCACGAGCATCCCTCCCAGGGATTGCTGGATATGCTGACCATCAAGGATAAGTTTGGCAGGCTTGATGGCCTCAAGGTGGCAATGGTAGGCGATATCACCCACAGTCGGGTTGCCCGCTCGGATATACAGGGTCTGACCAAGATGGGCTCATCCATCTATCTGGCTGGTCCGCCCACCATGATGCCGCCAGGAGTAGAGCGGCTGGGTAATGTCACGGTTTGTGGCACCATGAAAGAGGCAATTCAGGATGCTGATGTGGTAATCATGCTGCGGATCCAGCAGGAACGTCAAGGCAAGACCCTGATGCCCAATACCCGTGAGTATGCCCGCTATTTTGGCCTGAACCCGGAAAACCTGAAGCTGGCCAAGCCGAATGCCATGGTCATGCACCCTGGCCCGATCAACCGCGGGGTTGAGATGTCCTCTTATGTGGTGGATGGCAGTCAGTCCCATATCCTGAAGCAGGTGGAGAACGGCGTGGCAGTGCGGATGGCGATGTTGTATCACGTCTGTGGTGGCGGCAATGTCGAGTAAAATGAACGCACACTTTTGCGCAATCTCGTTGTCAGATTTCGCGTTTTCTTGTGCGGCGTAGCTTTTCCTACGCCTCCGCGCAAACGCTCATCTTCCTAGACCTTGCACAAAATTGAGCGTTCTATCAAAGTTGTTAACTTACTCTTATGAGGTGATTTATATGAATCTTCTGATCAAAGGCGGCAGAGTGATTGATCCCAGCCAGGGGATTGATGATACCCTTGATGTTGTGGTGGAAAACGGTCTGGTTAAAGAGATTGGCAAAGGACTGGCAACCTCGGCTGGTGCAGAGACCATTGACGCCACGGGTAAGTACGTGGTGCCGGGTCTGATCGACATGCATGTGCATCTGCGCGACCCGGGTCTTGAGTATAAAGAAGATATTATTTCCGGTACCAGGGCAGCGGTGGCTGGTGGTTTTACCTCTGTCTGCTGTATGCCCAACACCAAGCCTGCCATTGATAACAAGGCGATCGCCTCCTACATCATCAACAAGGCCACGACTGATGGCTTCTGTAACGTGTTTCCCGTGGGAACCATCACCCAGGGGATGGCTGGTGACCGTCTGGCAGAGATGGGTGAGCTGAAGGAGTCTGGTTGCGTGGCGGTGTCTGATGATGGCAAGCCGGTGAAAAACAGTGAACTGATGCGGCGCGCCCTGCAGTACGCTGCCGGTATCGGCATTATAGTCATTTCCCATGCAGAAGAGCTGGAGCTGGTGGGTGAAGGGGTGATGAACGAGGGCTTTACTTCAACCGAGCTGGGTCTGAAGGGGATTCCCCGGGTGGCCGAGGATATTGCCACTGCCCGTGAGATCATGCTGGCTGAGTATGTCGGGGCACCGATCCATATTGCCCATGTCTCCACCAAAGGTTCGGTCCGGATTATCCGGGAGGCAAAGGCCCGTGGAGTCAAGGTAACCTGCGAGACCGCTCCCCACTATTTTAGCCTGACTGATGATGCGGTACGTGGCTATAACACCAATGCCAAGATGAACCCGCCCCTGCGTGAGGCTGATGACGTGGCAGCGATCAAGGCTGGCCTAAAAGATGGCACCATTGACTGTATTGCAACTGACCATGCGCCCCATCATCTGGATGAAAAGGATGTTGAATTCAACGAGGCCATGAACGGTATTGTTGGTTTGGAAACGTCATTGCCGCTTTCCCTTAAACTGGTGGATGAAGGGCTGCTGACCCTTTCCCAGCTGGTTGAAAAGATGAGCTGCAAACCTTCAGAACTATTGGGTCTTGGTCGCGGATCTCTCAAAGCTGGCAGTGTGGCTGACATTAGCGTGATTGATCCTCAAAAACAGTGGACGGTGACCGAATCGGTTCTCGCCAGCAAATCCAAGAACTCACCCTGGCTGGGGGAAACCATGACCGGTGCAGCAGCATGTACCGTTGTTGGTGGTAAGATCGTATTTTCCGGTAGATAATCAAGAATTCAGGAGTACTAACGCATGAAAGCAATCCTTGCGCTGGCTGATGGGCGCATCTTTGAAGGCAGATCATTTGGAGCCGGTGGTGAAGCCTCCGGTGAGGTGGTATTCAACACTGCCATGACCGGTTATCAGGAGGTGCTGACTGATCCCTCCTACAAGGGACAGATGGTCACCATGACCTACACCCAGATTGGCAACACCGGCATCAACCCTGAGGATATCGAGAGCCGTGGACTGTTTCTGTCAGGTTTTATTGTGCGGGAGTATCTGGACTTTCCTTCCAACTTCCGTTCCACCATGTCTCTGGATGCCTATCTGAAAGAGAATGGTGTGGTTGGTATTCATGGACTGGATACCCGTGCCCTGACCCGCCACCTGCGGGATAAGGGGGCACAGAACGGGATCATCTCCACTGTGGATTTTGACCATGCCTCGCTGGTGGCCAAGGCCAGGGCCATACCCAGCATGGCAGGTCTTGATCTGGCTTCAGGTGTTTCCTGTGACAAGCCGTACCACTGGACTGAAGGGGCCTGGAAACTGGGAGAGGGCTATCCCCAGATTGATCCTGCCACCCTGAAATACAAAGTAGTGGCCTATGACTTTGGCATCAAATACAATATCCTGCGCTGTCTGGTGGATGCCGGCTGTGATGTGACCGTGGTTCCCGCTACCTTCCCGGCTGAAGAGGCCCTGGCCATGAATCCTGATGGTATCTTCCTGAGTAACGGCCCTGGCGACCCTGAACCGCTGGTGGCTGTGCAGCAGGAGATCCGTAAATTTATCGGTAAAAAGCCGGTTTTCGGTATCTGTCTGGGGCATCAGCTGCTGGGTCTGGCTCTGGGGGGCAGGACCGTCAAACTGCCGTTCGGTAATCACGGCTCAAACCTGCCGGTCATGGATATGTCCACCCGCGTTGTGGAGATAACGTCCCAAAACCATGGCTTTGCCGTAGATCTCGCGTCACTGGGTGATGTGGCCTGTCTGGGGCATGAAAACCTGAATGATCAGACCGTTGAAGGCATCCGGCATTGCACTCTGCCGGTGTTCTCGGTACAGCATCACCCAGAGGCATCACCAGGCCCCCATGATTCGCAGTATCTGTTTGGGCGGTTTGTTGAAATGATGGAACAGCATCGTTAGGCAGGCCTCAGTTAAGTATTTATGCAATACCACGCTCTTTATCAATCAGGTGAACTGCTGCAGCGGGTTCGTACGGCATATCAAAGGTTGGCCAGCTGTGACCTCTGTCCGCATCATTGCGGAGTAAACCGGATCAAGGGTGAGCAGGGTAGGTGCAAAAGCGGACTCATGCCGCGGATAGCATCAGCCAACCTGCACCGGGGAGAAGAACCACCGATCAGCGGCAGCAGAGGCTCCGGCACGATCTTTTTTTCAGGCTGCACCCTAAGCTGTCTTTTCTGCCAGAACTTTCCGATCAGTCAGCAGAATAATGGCGAGAGCATCAGCACCGCAGAGCTGGCAAAACGGATGCTGGGGCTGCAAAATCGTGGGGCCCATAACCTTAATCTGGTGACCCCCACCCACTGGTTGCCTCAGTTTCTGGCAGCACTCTGGCTGGCTATTCCACAGGGGTTTCAACTGCCGATAGTCTGGAACTCCAGCGGCTATGAGACCGTTGAGGCGTTGCAGCTGTTGGACGGTGTGGTCAGTGTCTATTTACCGGACATGAAGTATGCCGATGATGCTCAGGCCATTGTCTTGTCCAATGCACCGGGCTATGCGGCCACTAACCGGCGTGCTGTGACAGAGATGCTGCGTCAGGTGGGACTGCTGCAGGTTGATGAAAACGGGATTGCGGTGCAGGGGCTGATCATTCGCCACCTGGTGTTGCCGCAGGCCAGGGCTGGTTCAGCCGAGTCATTACCCTGGATAGCCAGGCAACTGGGGCCCGAAACCCATATTGCCTTGATGAGCCAGTATTTTCCAGCCTGGAAAGCCACCCGCACAGATGGGATTAATCGTGCGCTGAGCCACGATGAGTATGACGCAGCAGTTGCGGTGCTTGAAGAAGCTGGTCTTGAAAACGGTTGGGTGCAGGAGCTGGATCAGGAGCGTGACCGTATTTGACTTGCCCGGCAAGAGGTTGGCATGAAAGAACTACTCAATACCTGTGCAAAAATTGAAAGAGCGGTCAGCGATCTCTACTTTCAGTTCGGGCAACTTTATGCTGAAGCTCCGCAACTTTCAGAGCTCTGGCAGAAGACAGCCCGGGAAGAGCTGAACCATGAACAGCAGTTCCTGATGGCCAGCCGGCTCTATTCGTCACAACTGACACCTGATGCTTCAGTCAGTGTTGAGCGATTGCATAAGATTCTTGATGCTGTTCGCGGGGTGCACGACAAGGTTTTGCAGGCACCGCCAAGCCCGGAACAGGCGCTGAAACTGTCAATCAGTCTGGAAGAACAGCTGGTTGAAACACACCTTAAGGCAGTGCTCTGTTTTGATGACCAATCGATCAACCGGCTTTTCAAGGCCATGATGGCAGCCGACCATGAACATGTGGCAGCATTGCAAAAGTATCTTGCTACAGGTGAAATAACCGAACCGGCATGAGAACCGTTGTCCTGCTGTTTATCTCAAATATTTTCATGACCTTTGCCTGGTATGCCCACTTAAAGAATCTGAACAACCGGCATTGGTTTATTGCTGTGCTGGTCTCGTGGGGGATCGCGTTTTTTGAGTACCTGGTGCAGGTGCCGGCCAACCGGATCGGGTATCATGGCACCTTCAGTCTGGCGCAGTTGAAGATCACTCAGGAAGTGATTACCCTGGCGGTGTTTGTCCCGTTTGCAGTGCTGTACATGGGGGTTCCGTTAAAACTTGATTACCTCTGGGCCGGATGTTGTCTGGCCGGGGCAGTCTACTTTATATTTCGCTGAGAAATGCGTTCTTTTGTCAATCTCAATGGTCCTTGATCTTGACGAAAAAATCGCATTTCCTAATTTTGCAAGGAGTTGTACATGCCTAAAAGAACAGATATCAAAAAGATTCTGATTATCGGAGCAGGGCCGATCGTGATCGGCCAGGCCTGCGAGTTTGACTATTCCGGTACCCAGGCCTGCAAGGCGCTGAAAGAGGAAGGCTACGAGGTGGTATTGCTGAACAGTAACCCGGCCACCATCATGACCGACCCGGATTTTGCTGATCGTACCTATGTCGAGCCGGTCACCCCTGAGATTCTGGCCAAGATCATTGAGAAAGAACGTCCAGACGCTGTACTGCCCACCCTGGGGGGGCAGACCGCCCTGAACACGGCAGTCAGTGTGGCAGAGATGGGGATTCTGGACAAGTTTGGGGTTGAGCTGATCGGTGCCAAACTGCCTGCCATTAAAAAGGCTGAAGATCGTACCCTGTTCAAGCAGGCCATGGAGAAGATCGGTCTGTCCGTACCTAAATCAGGCTTGGCCCATAACCGTACAGAGGTGATGGAGGTGATCAAACAGGTTGGCTTTCCGGCCATTATCCGTCCCTCCTTTACCCTGGGCGGTACCGGCGGCGGCATCGCCTACAATATGGAAGAGTACGAGCGGATGGCCATGGTGGGGATTGATGCCTCTCCAACCGATGAGATCCTGGTAGAGGAATCGGTAATCGGCTGGAAGGAGTACGAGCTGGAGGTGATGCGGGACACAGCTGACAACGTGGTGATCATCTGCTCCATTGAGAACTTTGATCCAATGGGGGTTCACACCGGTGACTCCATCACCGTTGCCCCGGCCCAGACCCTGACCGACAAGGAATACCAGATCCTGCGGGATGCCTCGTTGAAGATCATCCGCGAGATCGGTGTTGATACCGGCGGTTCCAACATCCAGTTCGGTATCAATCCCCGTGATGGCCGTCTGGTGGTAATCGAAATGAACCCGCGGGTCTCCCGTTCATCTGCCCTGGCTTCCAAGGCGACCGGCTTCCCGATTGCCAAGATCGCTGCCAAACTGGCAGTTGGCTATACCCTGGATGAGATCCGCAATGACATTACCCGAGAGACACCGGCCTGCTTTGAGCCGACCATCGATTATGTGGTCACCAAGATTCCGCGCTTTACCTTTGAAAAATTTCCGGCAGCTGATGCCACTCTGACCACTCAGATGAAATCAGTGGGGGAGGTGATGGCCATTGGCCGGACCTTCAAGGAATCGTTCCAGAAGGCGCTCCGTTCCCTTGAGATCGGTGTCTGCGGTTTTGATTCCAAGCTGTTTGATCTTGGCAGTGAGACCCGCCGTTCCCTGACTGACCATGAGCAGCAACTGCTGCTTGAGAAGTTGAGTGTCCCCAATGCAGACCGGCTCTGGTACCTGGGGGATGCCCTGCGCAGCGGCATGACGGTTGATGAGGTGTACAAGCATACCGCCTTTGATCCCTGGTTTGTGAACAACATGCGCCAGATTATTGAAAAGGAAGAAGAACTGAAAGGGCTGCATCCAACTGCTGTTACCCGTGACCAGCTGTATGAAGCCAAGCAGTACGGTTTCTCTGACAAGATGCTGGCAAAGCTCTGGAAGGTCAGCGAAGACCAGGTGCGTGAACTGCGCTGGAGCCTGAAGGTACGACCGGTGTACAAACGGGTGGATACCTGTGCAGCCGAGTTTGTGGCCTATACCCCCTATCTCTATTCAACCTATGAGGAAGAGTGCGAGGCAGAGGTAACCGACCGCAAGAAGATTATCATCCTGGGGGGCGGACCCAACCGGATTGGCCAGGGGATCGAGTTTGACTACTGTTGCGTGCATGGCGTCTTTGCTCTGGCAGAGGATGGCTACGAGACCATCATGGTCAACTGTAACCCGGAAACGGTTTCCACTGACTACGATACCTCTGACCGGCTCTACTTTGAGCCTTTGACCCAGGAAGATGTGCTGGAGATCGTGGCCAAGGAAAATCCGGTGGGGGTGATCGTGCAGTTTGGCGGCCAGACGCCGCTCAAGTTGTCAGTGGCCCTTGAAAAGGCCGGTGTGCCTATCATCGGTACCAGCCCGGATGCCATTGACCGGGCTGAGGATCGTGAGCGGTTCCAGGAGATGCTGCACAAGCTGGACCTGCTGCAACCTGCCAACGGTATAGCCCGTTCCTTTGAAGAGGCTGAAGAAGTGGCTAACCGGATCGGCTACCCGGTGGTGGTACGTCCCTCCTATGTATTGGGTGGGCGGGCCATGGAGATTGTCTACGATGTGGAGAACCTGCGGCGCTATATGACCACTGCTGTCCAGGCCTCGCCTGAACATCCGATTCTTGTGGATAAATTTCTGGATGCTGCCATTGAGATCGATGTGGACGCCCTTTGCGATGGCAAGCAGGTGGTGATCGGCGGGATCATGGAGCATATTGAAGAGGCTGGTATCCATTCCGGTGATTCCGCCTGTTCCCTGCCACCTTACTCATTGTCCCAGGAACTGATTGCCGAGGTACGCCGCCAGACCGAGATCATGGCCCTTGAGCTGAATGTTATCGGTCTTATGAACGTCCAGTACGCGGTCAAGGATGGTACCATCTATATCCTTGAGGTTAACCCCCGTGCGTCCCGTACCGCGCCGTTTGTCTCCAAGGCCACCGGTCGCCCGCTGGCAAAGATCGCTGCCCGGATCATGGCTGGCAAAACCCTGGCAGAACTGGGTGTCTCCGGTGACATTGTACCGGATTACTTCTCAGTCAAGGAAGCGGTCTTCCCGTTTGTCAAGTTTCCAGGTGTGGATACCATCCTGGGGCCTGAGATGAAGTCTACCGGTGAGGTAATGGGAATCGGCGACAGCTTTGCCGAGGCCTTTGCCAAATCGCAGCTGGGCGCCAACGTCAAGATGCCGCTTTCCGGTAATGCCTTTATCAGTGTACGGGATGGAGACAAGAAACATGTTGTCACTGCTGCTGAAAAACTGTATAAAGCCGGATTCGGCATCCTTGCCACCGGCGGTACGGCATCATTCCTTGAAGAAAAAGGTATTCCAGTGCGTCGGATCAACAAGGTTATGGAAGGCCGCCCCCATATTGTTGATGCCTTGAAAAACGGTGAGGTGCAACTGGTGATCAATACCACCCAGGGAGCCCAGGCCGTGGCTGACTCATTCTCAATCCGTCGTGAAGCCTTGATGCACAGCGTTGCCTATTACACCACTGCCACCGGCGCCAATGCCGCTGTTGATGCCATTATCGCCCTGAAGGGGCAGGAACTACGGGTTAAGCCGCTGCAGGACTATCTTTGTCAGGAGCAGAAGTAACCGATGTCAAACAACATACCACTAACCAAAGAGAGCTATGAGGCACTTCAGGAAGAGCTGAAGCGTTTGATTCGTGAAGAACGTCCCAAGGTGATTCAGGATATTGCTGAAGCACGCAGTCATGGAGACCTTTCCGAGAATGCCGAGTACGACGCTGCCAAAAATCGTCAGGGGTTTATCGAGGGCAGGATTCAGGAGCTGCAGGGCAAGCTGGCCCGTGCCCATGTGGTTGACCTGACCGGACTCAAACCGGATAAAGTGGTTTTCGGAGCTACGGTTACCCTGTATGACACGGCATCCGAAGAGGAGATTACCTACAAGATCGTTGGTGAAGATGAGGCTGACATCAAGTTGGGCAAGATCTCCTGCACCTCACCGGTCGGCAAGGCGCTGATCGGACACAAACTGGATGATTCAGTCAAGGTGAAGGTGCCGGCTGGCACTAAAGAATATGAAATCATTGAGATTAAATACGAGTAGGGGGTAGGGTATGGCACAGGCAACAGCAAAAATCACCAAAGATATGACGTTTCTTGAGATGTTGCGGACCTATCCTGAAACAGCCAAGGTTCTGAAGAAGTACAACCTGGCCTGTGCCGGCTGCATGGGTGCCCAGAGTGAACCGATTGATCTGGGGGCCATCAACCACGGCCTTGATCCAGAGCAACTGCTGGCTGATCTGAACGCTGCGGTAAAATAGCTTTTTCAACAGAACTAAACTGAAAACGCCCCTGTGAGTCATCAATCTCGCAGGGGCGTTGATTATTACATATTCTGCATTCTGGCAAAGAAATCCATTCCCATATCAACCGGTTCTGTTTCCTTATTTTCTGCATCTCCACCTTCAAACAGCTCCGGTGGGATTTCAGCCAGAAACCTGCTGGGCTGGCGTTCCTCCCAGGTTCCGTATTTACGGCGTTTCAGGCAACGTGAGATGGTCAGGCGTTCCCTGGCGCGGGTGATCCCCACATAGCAGAGCCGCCGCTCCTCAGCCACCTCAGGGTCTTCATCAATGGAGCGGTGGTGGGGCAGCAGTCCTTCCTCCAGACCAACTAGAAAGACCTGTGGAAATTCCAGACCCTTACTGGCGTGCAGCGACATTAAAGTAACGGCATCCTGGGGTTGATCATTGTCAGTTTCCCGCCGGTTGTCCTCCAACAGGGCGATCCGCTCCAGAAAGTCAGCCAGCCCTGCCGTCGGGTTTCGCTCTTCAAAACTGGCCAGGGCATTGATCACCTGTTCAATGTTTTCAATTCGCTTGCGGGCCTGCAGCGGGTTGTCGATGGTACGATACAACTCCTGATTGATTCCCAACCGCTTGAACAGGGCCGTAACCTGGGGCGCCATAGAGCTGTTGGTAAAGTCTGCCAGTTCCTGTCTGATCATGGCATGAAAGCCATTCACGGCCTTACGGGTTGCCTCGCTGAGCCCTTCAATCTGATCAGCCATGCCCAGGGTGTCGTACAGCGACAGATTGTGTTCCAGGGACCACTGCTGCAGGCGTAGCAGACTGGTACCGCCGATTCCCCGTCTGGGAAAGTTGATGGTCCTGACCAGGGCGGCCTCGTCCCGGGGGTTGGCCAGTACCGCCAGGTAGGAGAGGGAGTCTTTCACTTCCTTGCGCTCAAAGAACTTCTGGCCACCCACCAGTACGTACGGAACCTCTTCCATCCGTAAAGCCTCTTCAAAGGCACGGCTCTGGGCATTGGAGCGGTACAGAATGGCAAAGTCACGCCAGGGACGCTTGTCACGATATTGCGCCAGTTGGAGCTGCTCCACCACCTGGCGGGCCTCTTCGTCATCGGTATCAGCCACCAGCAGGTTGATCAGTTCTCCTGTGCCAGAAGCGGTCCAGAGTGCCTTGTCACTGCGTTTGCTGTTGTTGCGGATCACGGTGTTTGCCGCATTCAGGATGGTGCCGGTGGAGCGATAGTTCTGCTCCAGTTTAACTACCTTGCAGCTGCTGCGTTCAGCAGAAAAGTTGAGGATATTCGCAATATCTGCACCGCGCCAGCCATAGATGGCCTGGTCATCGTCACCCACCACGCAGAGGTTGCCATGCCCCTGTGCCAGCAATGAAATCAGCTTGTACTGGCCGGCATTGGTATCCTGGTATTCATCCACCATGATATAGCGGAAGCGGTCCTGCCAGTGCTGGCGAACCTCAGGCAGTTCCTCCAGCATCCGTACCGTCAGCATGATGATGTCGTCAAAATCGATGGCATTGTAGGCCCGCAGCAGATGTTGGTAGCGGGGATAGACCGCTGCGGTAACCTGCTCAAGCGGATTGGTTGACAACTTGGGATACTGATCAGGAGCAATCAGTCGGTTCTTGGCCATGGAAATCTGCCAACGCACCATATCCGGTTGAAACTGTTTGGTGTCGATATTCAGGTCTGAAAGGGCCTGACGCACCACGCCAGACTGATCACTATCACTGTAGATGGTGAAGTTGGGTTTGTAGCCCAGTCTGCGGATATCGCGGCGCAGGATGCGGACCCCCAGTGAGTGAAAGGTGCTGATCAGCATCCCTTCCGACTTGGCACCTGCCGCCCGCTTGACCCGTTCCTGCATCTCTTTGGCAGCCTTGTTGGTAAAGGTAACGGCAAGGATCTGTTCTGCTGGAATTTTAAGTTTGGCAAGCAGGTGGACGATTCTGCTGGTAATGACCTGAGTCTTGCCTGATCCGGCACCTGCCAGCACCAGTAGAGGGCCTTCGGTATGGTGGACAGCGATGAATTGTTCAGGATTGAGTTGTGACATGGGATAGGTGGTGTACCACAGATGACCGGCCTGATCAACCGCTTCAAAACAACCGCTGTTTGTTGCATGATTGTAACAGTGGTGTAGAATCAAATCAGAGTATAACTGTCCGGAGGTGGCATGTGACTGCTGCTCGCAAGCTTGGTAAACATAAGGGGAAGAAGATGGATCAGGTGCACCAGGGGGGTGAAGCCGCTCCTGTTAAGAAAACGGCTCAGCCACGACGTCGGGCCGTTAAAGCGGTACCGCAAGTTGATAAGGAGCTAAACGAGCTGCCTGACATTCAAGTCTTTGACCTTGATGACAGCCAATGGTATCTGAACCGTGAACTGACCTGGCTGGCCTTTAACCGGCGGGTGATGAGTGAGGCATCAGACCCGCGAACTCCCCTGCTGGAGCGGGTCAAGTTTCTGGCCATAGTCGGTGCCAATCTGGATGAGTTTTTTATGAAGCGGATTGGCGGTTTGAAACAGCAACTGGCAGCAGGTGTGCAGGAACTGACCATTGACGGGCGTACTCCCCGCCAGCAGTTGCAGGAATGTCATGTTCAGGTCCGTACGCTGGTCACTGACAAAGCTGTCTTGTACAGGCAGCTGGTGCACTTGCTTGATGAGAAGGGCATTGAGGTGGTGGGGTGGAAAGATCTTACCAGCCGTGAGCAAAAGGCGTTACGCGAGCTGTATGCACGAGACATCTATCCGCTCCTGACCCCCCAGTCAATTGACCCGGCCCATCCCTTTCCCTTTGTCTCCAACCTTTCGCTGAACCTGCTGGTAACGGTCCGCTATCCCCGTGAAAAAGATGTTTCAATGGCGCGGGTCAAGGTGCCGCTTGGCTCCGGTGTGGCCCGTTTTATGCGGGTCGGCAAAGGGGAACGTTTTGTACCGCTGGAAGAGGTGATGGCTGCAAATCTTGATATGCTGTTTCCGGGTATGAAGGTGGTTTCCTGTGAACTTTTCCGGGTAACCCGCAATGCCAACACAGAGAAGGATGAAGAAAAGGCTGATGATCTGGTGGCAATGATTGAGTCAGAGCTGCAGGAACGCCGCTTTGCTCCGATTGTACGGCTTGAGGTGGTGCCCGGCATGGATCCGGTCCATAAAGGTCGCCTGGCCGCAGAACTGGATCTTGATGAGGCCAGTGATGTGTTTGAAGTATCAGAGATGCTGGGGATGCGTGACCTGTTTGAGATTGCCTGTCTGAACCATCCGAAACTGCATGATCCGCCCCACCATCCGGAAGATCATCCCCAGTTGATGTCATCACGCAACATCTTTCATATCATCCGTAACAGCGGTGATTTTCTGGTCAAACATCCGTATCAGTCGTTTGCCAGTTCAGTTGAGCGTTTTCTGAATGAGGCAGCCGATGATCCCAAGGTCTGTGCCATCAAGATGACCCTCTATCGTACCTCAAAGGAGGGGCGGTTAATTGAGTCGTTGGTGCGGGCAGCAGAAAACGGTAAGCAGGTGGCGGTGGTGGTGGAGTTGAAGGCCCGTTTTGATGAGGCGGCCAACCTGAGGATTGCCGAGCGGATGGAGGAGGCCGGTATCCATGTTACCTACGGCGTGGTGGGGCTGAAAACCCACTGCAAGGTGATTCTGGTGGTGCGGCGTGATTACAACGGTATCCGGCGTTATGTGCATATCGGTACCGGCAACTATCATACTGACACGGCCCGTCTCTACAGTGACCTTGGTCTGTTCACGAGCGATGATGCCATTGGTCAGGACCTGACCGAACTGTTTAATTATCTGACCACTGGTCTCTCTCCAAAGCGGACCTATAAAAAACTGCTGCCGGCCCCCAAGTTGTTAAAACGATCCCTGCTTGAAAAGATTGAGCGGGAGATCACGCTACATCAAGAAAAGGGCGGAGGGCTGATTCAGTTCAAAATGAATGCCCTTGATGATGGCGACATTGTGAAAAGCCTGTATCGGGCCTGTCAGGCCGGAGTGCGGGTAGATCTCTATGTGCGGGATTCATGCCGGTTCAGGCCGGGGGTGCCGGGACTTTCTGATACGGCTAAAGTGGTCAGTATTGTCGGGCGCTTTCTGGAACACAGTCGTCTGTATTATTTTAGAAATGGCGGTCAGGAAGAATATTTCATTGGTTCTGCTGATGCCATGAAACGGAACCTTGAATCGCGGGTTGAGATTCTGGTCCCGGTTGAGTCGTTAGCGTTACAGCAACAGTTACGTGAGCTGCTGGATGCCCATGTTGCTGACCAGCGCTATGCCTGGGAGATGCAACCGGATGGCAGTTATCTGCAGCGACAACCGGCCAGTGGTCAGGAACAGAGCGGGCTGCATCAACTCCTGATTGCTCAGGCCAATCAATCGGCGCGGGAGGCACAGCGTTTAAAGCGGCGTGTAACCAAACTATTAAGTAATTGATTGCTTACGTAGTTGCGTTAACTAAATCAGGTGTTGCATGTTTGTGCAACGCCTAATTTGTTGATATTGTTATTGTTATTTGTCTCAGGAGTGGTTTTGTGTTGCAACTGCATCAATTGTGATGCATGTTGTTTTTGATGTAACGTGATGAAATTAAACAAATAAATAGTGTGGCATGCTTTGTGCTTTGTCTTTTGTAAACAATCTGCTTTGTTGCAGGAGGCATGTATGAGAGCAAAAACAAATTACAGTGCAATCACCGGAATCGTTTCCATTGGCCATACCGATGTTGCCAATGTGGTGTCGTTTGCCGGTGGCGGTGCCCTGCTTAAGCAGTCTGATGCCCTTTTTGACGCCGGTCAGGAACAGGATGCGCGGATTGCCATGAAAGAAGCACTGAAAATAGCTTTGCAACGTCTTGATGCGGTGCATGGAACCGGAGCCAAGCAAGATGAAGCCGCGGATGAGGCTTTGTCAATCGGCTGCGAGACCGCTTGAAACAGTTAGCGTAGATTAAACCGATCCAGTAACTTGCCCCAGACACGGCTCATCCAGCGTCCCAGCTTGATTGAAACCCGCTCAAGCCAGGTTTCTTCTCCCCGCATTTTCTTCAACACCAGTGCCATGTTCAGCCGTGTCTCGTAATCCTGCGGATTCACGGTCTGAGCAAGGCGTAACCACTGCAGGGCCCCTTCGTAATCTGTCAGCATGGCCAGCGAGATCCCCAACTGCCGCATGGAGTCGTAATCCTGTTCATTCAGCGCCAGTGCCTTGCGGAACCAGTCCAGTGACTCCTTGTCCTCACCCAGTTTTGAAAGGGAAACACCGATCTGACGCATTGCATCACTGTCTGCAGCATTAACTGACAAGGCCTGTTCATAAAATTTAATGGCCTTGCGATCCCGGTCAAGCCGTGAATGGGCAATTCCCATGCAGCGCAGGGTATCGCCATCATTCGGTTCAAGTGCCAGCACGCGGTCAAAGGTGCGCACGGCTGACCATACCTTGCCGTTCATCAGCTGCCAGACCCCGACCACCCGCATCAGGAACAGGTCGTCAGATGCCAGGCCGAGGGCTTCAGTGAACAGACGTCCCTGCTCTTTACTGTTGTGGTCAAGATAGCCGGCTGCCTCAGCCTGAAAATAATAGTGATAGGCCGGATCATCCTTGGCAGCTTCCAGGGCTTCCAAAATAGCGGCCCTTCCTTCATCAATCCGGCCAAGGTCAAACAGGGTGTCAATGGCATGTGCTTTTTGCTGCAGGTCTGCGCGTGTCAATCAGCGTACCCCCTTCTTAAAACTCCTTTACACCAAGCCTTTTCATCCAACGCCAGAGGGTTGTACGGTCGATATTCAGCTCCCGTGCAACTTCGGCCCGATTGCCGCTATAGCGGCTTAACAGGGCATTCAGATCTGCGGCGGTCGGAATCTTGCCGGAACGACGCGTGTTCTGCGCCTGCTCGTGGGATTGCCCCAGAAAGTTAGTTGGCAGGTGATCCAGAGTGATCTCTGTTCCGCGGCAGAGTATGACTGACTGTTCGATCAGATTCAAGAGTTCTCTGACGTTGCCGGGAAAGGAGTGGGTAAGCAGCAGCTTCAAGACTTCAGGTGAAACAGAGCGGACTTTTTTATTGTAGGTGAGGTTGAAACGTTGCAGAGCCATATCAACAAGCAGGGGGATATCCTCGCGACGGTCACGCAGGGGAGGGATGTTGAGGGTAACAATATTGATTCTAAAGTAGAGATCCTGACGGAAGGTGCCTTCCGCCACCATCTCTTCAAGATTACGGTGGGTTGCGGTGATGAAGCGGACATCGGCCTTGATGGGAGAACGGGCGCCAAGTGGCTGGAACTCATGGTTTTCCAGGACACGCAGCAGTTTTACCTGCAGCGGCAATGGCAGGTCACCGATTTCATCCAGGAAGAATGTGCCGCCGTTACACAGTTCAAGCCGCCCGGGGCGGTTTTCTGTTGCACCGGTAAAGGCTCCTTTGCGGACACCGAAGATCTCTGACTCAAGCAGGGTTTCCGGCAAGGCGCCACAGTTGACGATTACCATCGGACCTTCGCGGCGGGGGCTTAAATCGTGGATAGCCCTGGCAAACAGCTCTTTCCCGGTGCCGCTTTCACCGTTCAGGAAGACGGTTGCATTGCTGGCAGCGATATCTTCCATGACATCAAACAGGCGTCGCATGGCAGGGTTACGGCTCACCAGACTGCGGAATGAGTATTTTTCACGAATTTCTTCTTTAATTGCAGTAATCGGTGTCAGGTCACGGACGGTTTCCACCCCGCCCATGACATTGCCGGCTGCATCATAGAGGGTAGATGCGCTGACTGAGATCAGCTTCTTGCGCCCCTTGCGGTCGCTGATTTCCACTTCCCGTTGGATGGATTGTCCGGTGGCAATGGCTTCAACCATTGGGCAGGCACCGGTGCAGGCCTCTGATTTAAAGATTTCATAGCAGGGTCTGCCGATCGCTTCCTGAGCGGAAACCCCGGTAATTTCTTCGGCAGCCTTGTTAAAGTGAGTGATGTGCATCCCTTCGTCAACCGTAAAGAGGCCATCGGCAACACTGTCCATAATCGCGTAGATACGCTTCATGCTGCGCAGAGTCTCAACCCCGCCAATCGGGTTGCCTTCATCGTCATAGAGAATGGAGGCGCTGACTGAAACCGGAATCAACTTATCTTCTGCATTTTTAATGGTTACTTCACGGTTGGTAACCGGTTTGCCCTTCTTCATTGCTTCCCGTACCGGACAACCATTGTCACAGACCGAGGTGCGGAAAATCTCGTGACAGGGACGCCCAACCGCATCTGCTCTCTTAATGCCGGTCATCAGCTCTGCAGCGCGGTTAAAGGCAATGACATGCATATCACGGTCTACGGTGAAGACACCATCTGCCACGGAGTCCATAATATGACTGAAATATTTCAGTTGTTCGCAATTGTCGTTGTCAGCCATGGTAGTGACGGTTCCCTCCGGGAACAAATCTTACATTCAGCAGGTAGCTGCCTGGTACAGTTTCTGATTGGTACGGTTACGGATAATACGAAGGGTTAGTACGCCGGCCACAGAGAGGCAGGCACCGACACAGAGGAACAGATAGCCCAGAGTTTCTGCGGTACCCAGACCGAACAGCTCTTTTGTTTTCAGTACCAATACCATAAAGAGACCGCTGAAAATTCCAAGTCCACCAACGATATACAGGATAAAGGCCAGTATGGAAAGTATCAGAGACAGATCCTTATTCATACGATTTAAACTCCTCTTAAAGAGTCAGGGGGCAGCAGCATTGCCGCCCCCTGATCTTGGTTATCAGGCCAGGAAGGCCCACAACATGGCCACCACAAGGGCAAGGCCGGTGAATACGGCAATAAAGCCGAAGGTCTTGAAGATAAAGTCGTAGACTACACCACTGGGCTTCTCAACTTCAAAGTACTCCAGTATTCCCTGCTCTTCGTAACGCTTCCACTGGTCACCACGCTCTTCAATGAACTCTTCCTTGTTCATCTGACCGTTGAAGATAACGAAGTCCATCGGGAACTTCTCAGGACGGCCATGGGTGTTGAAGAAGTGAACCGTGAAGATGAAGCCGGTTGCCAGCAGTGCCTCGTCAGAGTGGACGATAGTTGCCAGGTTAAATGCCCAGCCGGGCAGGAACTGACCGAAGAATTCGGGGAACCAGAGCATCAGACCTGAACCGCCGATGGCAAACATACCCCAGAAGACGGCGATGAAGTCGAATTTTTCCCAGTAAGTCCAGCGTTCAAAGGTCGGTTTGGGCCCTTTAAACAGGAACCATTTGACCATGCCGATCACATCCTTGATGTCACGGAAGTTCGGCATCAGGGAGTCTGGTCCGAACATCCGCTGCAGGACATTGCCTTTTACATCCTTACGCAGCAGCAGGAAGTCAATACTCATCCAGAGTGCGCCCATGAAATAATAGAAGGTCAGTACAGCGCAGCCACGGTGAATCAGGCCGGCATATTCAACGCCGCCAAAGAAGGACATCATGGTCTGGGCCCAGGCCTGGTCACTGAACTTAAGCGGCAGTCCGGTCAGGGAGAGACCCAGGAAGCTGACAATTACCGTAAAGTGCAGGAAGATATGGCGTTTTTTGAAACGGTAGTACAGTTTGTGCGGTTCATCAACATGGTGTACATGGCCTTCAATCAAGGCCTTCTGCTTTTCACGGTTTTCAACAAAACCTCGGAACATCCAGAGCAGAGTGTGAACCCAGAATACAGCGAAGGTACCTACCAGCAGGCCTACCATGGCCTTGAAGGTCCAGTACATCAGGGGGTAGTTTTCACGGTCGTGGTGACTACCGTGTGAGTAGAATTTGGCAAACAGTGCAGTAGCCTTGGTATGGCACTGAGCGCAGGACTTAGCGGCATTATTGGGATGTACTGAGGAGGCCGGGTTGTCTTTTTTAAGTACATTATGTGCAGTGTGGCAGTCAGAACAGCCGGCAGCCTTCTGCAGCATGCCCAGACGATAGCCTTTGCCGTGGTAGCTATCCAGGTAGGTTTCAACAGCATGGCCGTTGACATGGTTTCGGTGCATCATTTTTTCGTCACTGTGGCATTTGATACAGGCATCAACGTGGAACATCCGTCCTTCAATGGTGCTGGCCGGTTGTACTTTCTTGATGCCGTGCAGCCCATGACAATCCGCACAACCCGGTGCATCAGGGTTGCCTTTCATCAGAGATACACCATGAACTGAGTTCAGGTGTACCTTCTGCTTGTCGTGGCACTTGATACAGGCCAGTGTTGCAGCTTTCTTGTCGCCTTTTTTGGAGCTGAAGGCATGGATGTCCGAGTGACAGGATACGCAGGTCAGTCCGCTCTTGGCATGAACGCTCTTTTCAAACTCCTTGGTCTCATTGCCATGGCAACGGGAACAGTTGACCTTGTCCAGTTTGGTATTGCCGGTCATGTGCTTCTTCAGGTCGGCACTCTGGAGGTGGCAACTGGTACAGCCGTTTTTGCCATGGGGGGAGGCGGCAAAGTTGTCAAGGCTGATTTTGCTGCTGTGGCAACCAAGGCAGTTTTCCGGGTCGTAGGCCATTTTGTCCACTGTAGCGTGGAGTATGCCTGGCAGCATGAACAACATTGAAAAAACGAGTACAACGAGTGCTACTGGTGTTCGGCGCATGGTGCTCTCTCCTGAAAATAAAATGTGTTACTCGGAAGCTAGAAAATGCAGGCAGATATCTGGTCCACGCTGTTTCTGACGGTCGTTGTAACGGAACTCCATTTCTCGCAAATACTGATAAAAATGATGCCTGAAGCCACCCTGGTAACGGATCAGTCCTTGTTTGACAAATCTCCAGAATGGTATTGCAAGGGTAATGCTGTCGCTGTCCCGTGATTGGCAATGTATCCGGTCCAGATTGATGCGTTGCTTGCTCTCGTCATCCTGTGCATACAGCCAGCCCAGCAGCGCTGATTCGGGAAATACCGGTTGTGCTGCATCCGGGCTTGCCAGCAGGAAGTTGAGGTTGTCACCTGCTTTGGCTACTGCCGCAAGCGGTTGAGCATGGTGCCCGCAGCTGCTGCGTCGGGGAAACGATTCGAACCAGTTTGTTGGCAGTGTGTCGCTCCCCAGTTGTTGAATCAGATTCAAGCGAGCATGTTTTGCCAGATTTTCCCGCAGCAAACTGAAATATTTTTGAACTGTTTTGATATTCAGTTTGAGTGCTTCTGCTGTATCTGCAGTTCCATCCATCTTCCAGAATGCCTTTGCCAGATCTTCACGTATCAACGGTGAAAGTCTGCTATGACGATTGTCGCCAGCGCTGAATACCTTTCTGCAAAGTGAACATTTGAAGCGTCCGTCTGCCAAACGGTACAGGCGTGTTGTTGCGCAGGTCGGGCACTCCAGAGTTGTATGGATTACGACATGTTGCAAAATTGGTTCACCTGCATGGGGTAGTTGGCATCAAAACACAAAAAAGGGCAGGAGCAACTCCTGCCCGGTATAAATAGCTAGCCAATCAGTTTGTGAGCAATATGGCTCAGGCCTGGCCAGGCGACAGCGGTAGCGGCACCGGTGAAAAATACACCTGCAACTGCCAGTACGCGGCCGATATACTTGCGGTCATCTAAGTCTGAAAAATTCTGTTTTGCCTTCATGGGCTTCCTCCTTATGGGGGTGGTATTTAATAATCAGCTGAATAAATCAATAATTGCGCTGACAGCACCAGCTGCTGACCATGTAATGAATCCCGCCAGGAATACACCGATGCCTGCAAATAATGCCAAGCTTCCTTTTGCGGTTGTTTCTGCCACCAGAGTTGAAAAATTGCTTTTTGCTTTCATGGCTGTCTCCTTTCACACAAGCAACAGACAGGATTTATGTTGGTACCAGTCTTAAATCAGGCAAAGACTTTTAAGAATTTTACGGGCCTTTTCACTGCTTTCACCAAACACCCTGATACCGGCTTTCAACATGGTTTCCATCAACGACCGGTCAGGTGCAGAACTGCAGACGACTTGTTTAATGCCGTTTTGGTGCAACCAGGCTGGCAGCAGGGGAGTTTGGGTTGCATCCCAGATCCCCATGCTGACCTGATGCTGTTTGCCTTGATTCTGTTCGTCATGTTCAAGAATAAAGAAAACCCGTTCAAATCCACTGTTGGGGTGGCTTAAGGTTCCATAATAGGGGATGGCGATCTTGCCGGTGGTCATGGTCTGCCTCGTTTCATTCTCTGTGCAACAAGCGTTTGTTGCATCTGTTGTATTCCAAGTATTGTGCCAAGACCCGTGTGTGCGTTGAGGGTGCTATGCAAATATTCGCAATTATTTAAAAAATAATGATTATTGGTTGGTGTTTTAGGAGGGTAGAAGTTGTATACGCGATGTTGCATGTGCAACATTGGTTGTCTGGTGGTGGAGATAACATGCTTGAAATACATAAATATTTGTGTGTTGCGCAGACTGGCTGATGTTGCATTTGTGTTTGCAACATGAATTTGTGCTGTGTTTTGGCCTGTGCTGGTCCAAGGTGATGTTCAACTGTATGTAATTATTGTGCTTGTTTTGATAATGCAGAGGAGCTGGAGTGTGCTCTGCAGCTGAGTGGCTGTTGCAGGGATGGTATGATGCTACTAGATGCTGATGCTGTTTTTTGTGATGTTGTGCTCTTTCTGCAGTTGTCGGGGAGCGGCTGGTTGGATAGCTTTAACGGGCATTGCGGACTGTTGCGGGTGAGGTTGAAGCAAAAGGGACGGATAGCTCCGTCCCTTTTGTATTAAGCAACAGGGAAACTGAAATTATTCGGTAATCTTGTATTTTCCGTTTTCAAATTTAACGTTTGCGTTCAGTACCTTAAGATTTGTAAAGCCTTTTGCCTTGAGAGTTTCATAGGCGATGCTGGAACGAATTCCGGTTGCGCAATGGATAATAACGGTTTTGTCCTTGGGAATTTCTTTGTAGCGGGTTGATATTTCTTCAAACGGGATATTCAGGGCACCTTTAAACTGCCCAGTTGTTCTTTCAGAGGCTCCGCGGACATCAAGAACGACAACATTGGGGTCGTCCAGAAGTTTAATAAAGTCAGGAATGGCGATATCCTGGGGGGCAAGCTTGCGGATAAAGGTAAGCTTGGCAGGAGCTGCCTTAGGGCCTGTTTCAACTTGATAACCAAGTTTCTTCCATCTCTCCAGGCCACCGGGGAAGTAGGTTGCCTTGGACAAGCCATAATCGCGCATCAATTCAAGTGCCTTGTCAACATCGGCCTGATTGTCACTGTAAAACACCAGTGGAGCACCTTTGAATGAAGGCCAGTTCTCTTCTTGGTATTTGTCCAGATTAGCAGCGGGTAGGCTCAGAGCGCGAGGAATATGACCGGCAGCAAACTTGTCGGCTGAGCGCAAATCAATCAACAGGATGTTGTCGTCCTTGACAAATTTAGGGGAGGATACGAAGGGTTGTTCGGCTTTGGTCCAGGCTGGATCACCGCCAGAGAATACCTTGACATTGGTATAGCCATATTTGATCGCCAGCTCAGCACCTTTAATTGAGAAGGGGCAGGTAGGACCGCCGCACCAGAAGACCAACAGCTTGTTCTTATCCGCTCCCAGCAGGGCAGGGGCTTTACCTTCCTTGTCCAGTTTTTCCTGCTCACCAGAAGGTAGCATCAGTGAGGTTGGGATGGTTCCACTGTGGAAACGAGAGGCGGGGCGGCTGTCAAACATCAGATAATTACCGGCTTCAGGTCCTTTTGCTACCAATGCCTTGACTTCATCAATGGTGATAACGGAAGCCCCTTTGGGCAATGCTGGAAGCCCGGGCTTTGCTTTTTGTGGGGCTACGGCAACTGTCTGCGGTGCCGGTGCTTCGCTTTTAACCTCTGGTCCGGTTTCACAGCCGGCCAGCAGGGCAACAGCAAAGAGTGTGACAAAACTGGCTGCAAGTCTGGTGCGGATACTCATGGAATAACTCCTTTCGGTAGTGTCCTGCTGCCTGAAACAGCGAGGAATAATCAGGGAAATACCATTTCTGCGGCTATGCTGCGTACTGCATTCAGCTGAGTATTTGAGGTGGGATAAAGATGTCGAAGTAGATCTGGGGGAGGTGCAAGGACTGGTCGTCTGGTGTCAGTTGCATTGACAACTGCCCGGGATGGGAGGCAACAGAGTGTGGAGTCAGGACATCCGGGTGGAGGAGTAAACAGGCCGGACTGTATCGGTCTTCCTGGCTGTCTTCACCAAGTTCGTTGTAGTTCAAATGCAGGGATGATGAAGGGGTGTCATCCATTACCTGAAGTATCCAGGCGCAATGGCTGGCTGACATACTGAAAAGCAGTACTGCAGTAACAAGCACGGCAAGAAAAATATGCTGTCTCAGAAAAACCATGGGCTCTGTATACAACGGCCTTTAGTAAAGGTCAATTTTATGCAGAAAAATAGATATTTGTATATTTGAATGCTATGGCGCGTTTGTTGTGGTTTGCTGCGTTTGGACTAAATAATCCCTGGATGCTTGCTAAAAACAATTTCAGCGTTATAATAACATCGTTTGTATTAACTGTTGACGCGGCAAGTGAGGGGTATAGAAGAACAGGGGTTTTTTGTGCAGCTACCGCCAGAGGAGGTGCCTATGGACAGAGATGAATGTGCTGGAAAGAAACAGGAAGGTTTCTCGGTTGCCAGGATGCTTGAAGAACGGGGAGTCTCGCGGCGTGATTTCCTGAAATTCTGTTCTACTGTCACCGCTGCCATGGCGTTACCTGCCACCATGGCACCCAAGGTGGCTCAAGCCCTGGACAAGGTGCAGCGTCCTCCGCTGGTCTGGCTGGAGTTTCAGGATTGCTGCGGCGACACGGAGGCTCTGTTACGTTCAGCCAACCCCACCGTGGGAGAGCTGGTACTGGATATCCTCTCGGTTGATTACCATGAAACCATCATGGCTGCTGCCGGTCATCAGGCTGAGGCCAACCTCGAAAAGACCATCAAGGAGTTCCAGGGCAAATACCTCTGCGTGGTTGAGGGTTCCATCCCGATGAAGGAAGGAGGAGCCTATGGCTGTGTTGGCGGCAAGTCCCATCTGGCCCGGGCCAAACAGGTCTGTGGATCTGCAGCAGCCACCATTGCTGTGGGCACCTGTGCCAGTTTCGGCGGTATTCCCGCTGCTGCTCCCAATCCCACCGGCGCAGTTGGGGTCAAAGAGGCGGTGCCCGGTGCTACGGTGATCAACCTGCCCGGCTGCCCCTGCAATGCCGATAACCTGACCGCTGTAGTGGTTCACTTCCTTACCTTTGGTAAACTTCCCAGTCTTGACAGCCATGGCCGTCCGCTGTTTGCCTACGGCAAGCGGATTCATGACAACTGTGAACGTCGTCCCCACTTTGATGCCGGTCAGTATGTTGAGCATTGGGGGGATGATGCCCACCGCAAGGGGCACTGCCTCTACAAGATGGGCTGTAAGGGGCCGGCAACCTTCCATAACTGTCCCACCCAGCGTTTTAACGAGAGAATCAGCTGGCCGGTTGCTGCCGGTCATGGCTGTGTCGGCTGTTCCGAACCCCAGTTCTGGGATACTTCGCCACTCTATCGCCGTCTGCCCAACGTGCCTGGCTTTGGTATTGAGCAGAGTGCCGACAAGATCGGGCTTGCCTTTACTGCCGGTGTGGGTGGTGCCTTTGCTATCCATGGTGCCATGAATGCCCTGCGCAAGGATAAAGATACGGCTGACGAGAACACAAAAGACGGGGAGGAATAGACTATGGCCAAGATAGTCGTTGATCCAATTACCAGAATAGAAGGGCATCTGCGCATCGAGGCCGAGATTGAGGATGGCAAGATCAAGGATGCCTGGAGTTCCAGTACCATGTTTCGCGGCATCGAGAAAATCCTGAAAGGGCGTGATCCCCGTGATGCCTGGTACTGGACCCAGCGTTTCTGCGGGGTTTGCACCACGGTTCACTCCATCGCCTCGATCCGGGCGGTTGAGGATGCTCTCAAGATCAAGATTCCTCCCAATGCCCAGCTGATTCGTAACATCATCATCGGCATCCAGGGGGTGCAGGATCATGTGATCCATTTCTACCATCTGCATGCACTGGACTGGGTGGATATCACCTCGGCCCTCAAGGCTGATCCGGTCAAGACCGCCAGTCTGGCTGCCTCCATCTCTGACTGGCCCAACAATTCGGCCACTCACTTCAAGGCAGTACAGGAAAAGCTGAAGGCCTTTGTGGGAACCGGTCGGCTTGGCCCATTTGCCAATGCCTACTGGGGGCATCCTGCCTACAAACTGCCGCCTGAGGCAAACCTGATGGCAACGGCCCACTATCTTGAAGCTCTGGAATGGCAGAAAGAGGTCATCAAGATTCACGCCATCCTGGGTAGCAAGAATCCTCATCCCCAGACCTTCCTGGTGGGTGGGATGTCGATCCCGGTGGATCCTGATTCCCAGAACGCCCTGAATGCCGACAGGTTGATCACCATCAAGCGCCTTTTGGCCAAGGCCCAGGATTTTGTTGAAAAGGTGTATATCCCGGACCTGCTGGCCATCGCCTCGTTCTATAAGGATTGGGCCGCCATTGGTGGCGGGGTGGGCAATTTTCTTTCCTATGGCGAGTTCCCGGACCCGATCAACGGTAACCTCTGGTTCCCGCCTGGGGCAATCATGAACAAGGATATTTCCAAGGTGCTGCCCCTGGATCAACAGAAGGTGACGGAGTACGTTGATCACTCCTGGTATGAGTATCAGGATGCAAAAGGCAAAGGATTGCATCCCTGGAAAGGTGAGTCAGAGGCCAAGTACACCGGGCCCAAGCCACCCTATGAATTCCTGGATACGAATAAAAAGTACTCCTGGGTTAAGGCACCCCGTTATGATGAAGCAGCCATGGAGGTTGGCCCCCTGGCCCGGATCCTGGTTGCCTATGTGGCTGGCCACAAAGAAAGCAAGGCAGCGGTTGATATGGTGCTGGGCAAGCTTGGGGTCGGACCTGCAGCACTGTTCTCTACCCTGGGACGCACCGCAGCCCGCGGGATTGATGCCTTGCTGATCGCCCGTCAGACACCGGTCTGGCTGGATGCCCTGATTGCCAATATCGGCAAGGGGGACTATCGTATCCATGCCAATGAGATGTGGGATCCCAAGACCTGGCCTGCCGAGGCGTCCGGCTACGGTTGGCATGAGGCCCCCCGTGGTGCCCTGGGACACTGGATCAAGATCAAGGATCAAAAAATCTACAACTATCAGGCTGTGGTGCCTTCCACCTGGAACGCCTCACCCCGTGATGCCAAGGGGCAGCGCGGCCCTTATGAAGCCGCCCTGGTGGGGACACCGGTTGCCAAGCCTGACCAGCCGCTGGAGATCCTGCGCACCATTCACTCCTTTGACCCCTGCCTGGCTTGTGCCGTGCATGTTACTGATGCCACCGGCAATGAGCTGGTGCGGGTCAAGGTCTCCTAGGAAAGGGGGCTGCCATGAGTGAGAAGAAGTTTAAACAGTATATCTGGGAACTGCCGGTGCGCTGGTGCCACTGGGTCAATGTGCTCTCGATTGTGGTGCTGGCGGGGACCGGTGTCCTGATCGGCAATCCGGTCTTTATCGGCAGCTCTCCAGAGGCGTATCTGATGGGCTGGATCCGTTTCATCCACTTTGTCTTTGCCTATGCCTTTGCTGTCAGCGTCATCACCCGGATGATCTGGACCTTCCGGGGCAACTGTTATGCCGGCTGGCGTGAATACTTTCCGTTTATGGGGGCAGCCGGCAGGGCAGAGATGAAAGAGGTGTTTGACTATTACACCTTCCGCAGCAAGCATCCACCTGAGACCACAGGGCACAACCCCATGGCTGCCACCGCCTATTTTGTGCTGTTTCTGGTCTACTGGTTCATGATCCTGACCGGCTTTGCCATGTATGCCGAGCATGCGCCGGGTGGTACCATGCACAGCCTGCTGAAACCGGTCTATGTCATGCTGACCACCCAGCAGATGCACCTCTATCACCATCTGGCCATGTATCTGATCTTCGGCTTTGTGATCAATCATGTCTACAGTGCCTGGTTGATGGATATTAAAGAAAAAGGTGGAGAAATATCCAGTATGTTCAGTGGTTACAAATTTACCACCAGCCCCTATGCGGTCTGCAAGAGCAGATTCTGGGATTTCTTTCCCTGGAAGAGTAAAAAATAGAACGGTTGAAACGGGGTGGGTGACCACCCCGTTTGCTTTGAAAGGAAGACCATGACGTCAATATTGGTACTGGGGCTCGGCAATACCATCATGTCGGATGATGGTATCGGCCCCAAGGTAATTGAGCAGTTGCAGCAGGATGCCGCTCTGTCGGAAAATGTGGTCTTGCTGGATGGCGGAACCCTGGGGTTGGATCTGCTGCCCCACTTGGAAAGGGTGAAGCGTCTAATTATTGTGGACGCCGTTGAGATCGGGCAGCCTGCCGGCAGCTGTGTCCGTCTGGCTGGCGATGAGGTGCCGATGGCCCTGGAGACCAAGCTTTCGCCTCACCAGATGGGGATGAAAGATCTGTTGGCGGTGGCCCGTTTGATGGGGCACCTGCCGGATGAGATTGTGCTGATCGGCGTACAGCCGGCCAGCCTTGAGATGGATACCGAGTTGACGCCGGCGGTTGCTGCTGCCATGCCGACCCTGCTTGCCATGGTTCAGGCGGAATTGGCTGCCGGGTGAGAATTCTCCTGTCATAACTATTCTGGTTTCCGCTTGTTACCCCTCTGTCTGCTCTGGTATAACCTTGAGGCAGTATCACAGAACCATAAGGAACCAGCTGCCATGCCTGAACTGTTACTACCTGCCCTGATTAGTGTACTCCTGGTGATCACCGTTATCCTGCTGGTGAAGGTCTCCCGCCTGGGGGGGCAAAGCCTCGAACCACGCCTTGCCTCCCTTGAGCGGATGCTTGAACGCAATGAGCGCACCCTGCGTGAAGAACTGGCCCGCGGGCGGGAAGAGGCCCAGACGCTGGGGCGACAGGGACGGGAGGAGAGCATCGGTGCAATGCAAACCCTGGGAGACGGTCTGCTGAAGCGGATGAGCGAGCTGGCCGGCCTGCAGAAAAGCCAGTTGGATATCTTTGCCGATCAGCTCAAGAACCTGACCAGCACCAATGACAGCCGGATGGAAAAACTGAGGGAGACCCTGCAGATCAGGTTGCAGGCCATTCAGGAGGATAACGCCAGACAGCTGGAACAGATGCGGGCAACCGTGGATGAAAAACTGCATGACACCCTTGAAAAGCGGCTGGGCGAGTCATTCAAGCTGGTCAGTGAGCGGTTGGAGCTGGTCCAGAAAGGGCTGGGCGAGATGCAGACCCTGGCCAACGGGGTAGGGGATCTGAAGCGGGTGCTGACCAATGTCAAGACCCGTGGCACCTTTGGTGAGGTGCAGCTGGGGGCCTTGCTGGAACAGGTACTGGCTCCGGGGCAGTATGCCGCCAATGTGGAGACCCGCAAAGGCAGTGGCCAGCGGGTGGAATTTGCCCTGCGGCTGCCTGGCCGTGACGGTAGCGGGGACAGCGTGGTCCATCTGCCGCTGGATGCCAAGTTTCCGCAGGAGGATTACCTGCGGCTGGTTGAGGCCCAGGAACGGGCTGACGCAGTGGCAGCAGAAGAGGCAGGCAAGCTGCTGGAACGGGCTATCCGACTGGCTGCCACTGATATCCGTGACAAATACCTTGATCCGCCCCAGACCACTGATTTCGGGATCATGTTTCTGCCCACGGAAGGATTGTATGCTGAAGTCCTGCGTCGCCCCAGTCTTGCTGATGCCCTGCAGCGCGACTTAAAGGTGCTGGTGGCCGGCCCTACCACCCTGGCAGCCCTGCTCAACTCCCTCCAGATGGGGTTCCGTACCCTGGCCATTGAAAAACGCTCTGCCGAGGTCTGGAATCTGCTGGGGGCGGTACGGACCGAGTTTGGCAAGTTTGGCGAGATGTTGGACAAGACCAGCAAGAAGCTGCAGGAGGCTGGCAACCATATTGAGGCGGCTGCCACCCGTACCCGTCAGATGGAGCGCAAGTTGAAAAATGTACAGGCGTTGCCCAGCAGCGAGGCTCAGTCGTTATTGGGTATTGATGCAGTGCATGATGAAAGCTAAAGGAACCACGACGTGATGCTGCCCTTCCGCTTTACCTTGGTTCAAAAAATGATTTTGAGTTTTGCTGTCAGCGGTGTCTGCCTGACAGCAGCTCTTGTCTATGCCTTGGCAGGTCTTGATGCCATGCATCGCATGGAGGAGGAGTTTGCTCGTAAAGATCTTGCAGCGGTCACCATGACCATTGGGTTGCGTGACGCAATTCTGGCCCAGGAACGCGCACTGGGCAAATATCTGATTCTCAAAGAACAGGTTTTCAGGGATGTCTTTGATAAAAATGTGCAGCAGTTTAATAATACGTTGTTTTCATTCAAACAGATTTATCAGGGAAACAAGCTGAGGGAGCTTGAGATCTCCTACCGGGCCTATCATCAGGCCAGCCAGAAAATCTTTGCAGGCAACACTGCGGTTGTTCCCGTGATGAAACAATCAGCAGAGCGTATTGAGAAAATCATTGCCGAGATCCGGGATGAACAACAGGAAAGCCTGGTGTACAAGCTTAAAACAACTGATGAACAGGAAACCAGGACCGTCAGCCGTTCAATCTTTCTCGCATCATTCGGTGTTGTGGTTTCATCGCTGATCGCCGTTCTGCTGATCTACTCCTTTGCACGATCAATCGGCAAGTTGCAGAAGGCAACCCATCGCATTGCCGAAGGGGAATTTGATTATGACCCGGAGATTCCGCCGGGGGATGAAATCGGTACGCTGGCCAAGGATTTCAGTCGTATGGCACGGCGGTTGAAGGAATTGGAACAGATTAGCCTGGATGCCAGTCCGCTGACCCGTTTGCCGGGTAATATTGCCATTGAACGGGCCATACATCAGCGCCTGGCTGGTACGACACCTTTTGCGGTCTGTTATCTGGACCTGGATAATTTCAAGTCATACAATGACCGCTATGGCTATATCAAAGCAAGCGATCTGATCAGGGAAGCGGGCAGGGTGATCTACGATGCCGTGCATGGACTGCAAGAGCCCCAGGCCTTTGTTGGACATATCGGAGGTGATGACTTTGTGGTCATCATCTCTGCGGGCAAGGCTGAAGCGGCGTGCCAGGCCATCATTCATGCCGTCGATGCAATGATCCCCGACTTTTATTCGGCTGAGGACCGGCTCAAGGGGGCCATTGAAGGGGTTGATCGTTACGGCGTGCACCGGGTCTTTCCCTTGATTTCCATCTCAATCTCTGCGCTGGTCTGTACACCCGGCAGTTGCGGCAGTGCTGCCGAGATTGCAACCGCTGCCGCCCAGTTGAAGGATCAGGTCAAGAAGGAGACAGGCAGTAACTACTGTATTGTCAGAAGGGGGGCAGGTGATGGGACTGTCCTGGAGTAGGTGGATAGCGGTCTTCTGTGTATTACAGCTTTGTAGCGGCTGTATGCTATTGAGCCGCCAGCATGGCGATACCGATGTCTCCGTGCCGTCCCATGAACGGAAGTTTGCCGGGGCACTACAGCTTTTGCGCCAGGGTAATGAACAGGGGGCGCGGGAACTGCTGGAACAGGTCGTTGTGGCCCCCGGACTGGCGGGGGTGACGGATGATGCCCTTTTCAGGCTTGCGTTGCTGAGGTTACGTGACGGGGGTGAAAAGGGTGGGCAGGAGGGTTACAGCCTGTTGGTTCGGCTGGCAAAAGAATATCCTGACAGCATCTGGACCCACCAGTCAGCCGCATTATCCAGCTATCTCTCGTCAAACCAGAAGTTGTTTGAAAAACAGCGCGAGACCAAAACACTGCGAGATCTTAATCTTCACCTCAGTAGGGAGAACAAGGAACTTCGGCTCAACCTGGAAAAGCTGAAAAATCTTGACCTGGAGCTGGAACAAAAGCGCAGGCGTTAGGCCGGGCGCCTGCAGGACACGAAATTGATGGCTCAGATCTCATGTAAACAACAGCAGTTTAACGCAGCCATGCAGCGCTATACCGACTTGCAACGGTATCAGGTCTTCAGTACCCTGGTGGCCGTTGCCAATCTGTCTTTGCAGTGCTGCCTTCTGTTTCATGCCTGGCGCTACTCCATAGGTGTTGTTTGGCAGATACTGGCCATTCTTGTGGCATTCCTGGTCACTGATTTTATCAACGGTTTGGTGCATATGTTCATGGACAATAATGACCGGTATGAGTCCCTTGCTGGACCGTTGATTGCCAATTTTCACCTGCACCACAAAACCCCTCAGTACAAGAAACGCAATCTGCTGGCAGTCTATTTTACGGAAACAGGATCAAAGGTCTGGCTGGTCGGCTATCTTGCAGTTGCCTGCCTGTCAGCTGTTTTTTTCAGGCTTCCTCCGTTGGCCCTGTTTGTTCTGGCTTATGTGGGGATTTTGTCGTCTGTTGCCGAGGTATCCCACTACCTGTGTCACAGTTCCACTTCCACCGTTTCACGCCTACTCGGGACTTCCGGTATTCTGCTTTCAAAGCGGCATCATGCCCGTCATCATCTGCAGGACAATATCAGCTATGCCTTTCTCAACGGTGTAACCGACCCGTTGCTTAATCTGATAGCCGCACGCATCTATAAGGGGTATAAGCAGACCACCGATCTGCATTATGCAACCTATACCGCCACCGAGACCGCAGTCCGCTGAAAATAAGATCACCCAGTGAGTGTTTGTGAGAGGAAACAGGTCATATGTCTGAAAAGAAGGGGATTCTGAAGGCTGCCGGAGTCTTGGGCAGTGCTACCATACTGTCCCGCGTGATGGGCATGGTGCGGGATATTGTGGTGGCGCGTCTGTTTGGTGCCGGTATGGCCACCGATGCTTTTTTTGCAGCCTTTCAGATCCCCAATATGTTGCGTCGTTTTTTTGCAGAAGGTGCCTTGACTGCTGCCTTTGTGCCGACTTTTTCCGAAACCCTGGTGCAGGAGGGAGAAGAGAAGGCCCGCGAGTTGGCTAATCTCTGTTTTACCCTGTTGACCATGCTGGTCGCCTTGATCACCCTGCTGGGAATTCTGTTTTCTCCTCTGATCATCAAACTGATGTTTCCTGGCTTTGCTGCAGTGCCGGGCAAGTTTGAGCTGACCGTGCTGCTGAATCGGATCATGTTTCCCTACCTTTTCTTTATTTCACTGGTGGCGCTTTGTATGGGGATTCTCAATACCGTCCGCCACTTCTTTACCCCGGCCATCTCGACGGTATTCCTGAATATAGCAATGATTCTGGCTGCCTTGCTGCTGCGCTCTTTTTTTCACTATCCCATCACGGCCCTGGCCGTGGGGGTGTTGCTGGGAGGACTGATCCAGCTACTGTTGCAACTGCCGGTGCTTTGGAGCAAAGGTTTTCCAATCCGTCCCCGTTTCGGATTTAACGATCCTAAAGTCATGAAGATAGCCTTGCTGATGTTGCCTGCTACTCTAGGTGTTGGGGTCTATTATCTGAATATTACGGTTGGGAATATCCTGGCATCCCTGTTGCCGCAGGGCTCCGTCTCCTATCTGTACTATGCCCAGCGCCTGTTTGAATTTCCCCAGGGAGTTTTTACGGTGTCGGTTGCCCAGGCGGTGTTGCCTGCCATGAGCCGTCAGGCAGCCGAAGGTGATCTTGAAGCGATGAAGGATTCGCTTAACTACGGGGTGAGGCTGACCTTGTTTGTGACCATCCCGGCCCTGGTTGGGCTTGCCGTCTGTGCTGAACCGTTGATGGCGTTGCTGTTCATGGGGGGGCAGTTTGATTACACCATGGCTCAGCAATCGGCCCAGGCGCTACTCTACTATTCAACCGGTCTGTCGTGTGTTGCCCTGGTGCGGGTGCTGGCTCCGGCCTTTTATGCCTTAAAGGATACTAAAACGCCGGTTATCACTGCTTTTATTTCATTTTTGCTTAACCTTGGCTTCAGTCTCTGGTTGATGGGGCCGCTGCTGCATGCTGGTCTGGCCCTGGCATCTTCCTTGTCAGCTCTGGGTAATATGCTGCTTCTGTTCTGGCTGCTGCGTCGTAAGGCTGGTCTGTTGGGAGGTCGCAGAATCTTACGCACTGCTCTGTCAGCTGTCGCAGCATCTTTGCCGATGGGACTGGCTGCCTGGTGGATATCAGGTGCGGTGAACTGGTCGTTACCGGGTCAAAAGCTGCTTAAGGTAACCGGGTTGAGTGGCATCGTGCTGACGGCCCTGCTGATATATGGCCTGTTCAGCTATCTGTTCCGCTCAGAAGAGGCTGCAGAGTTTCTCGGGCTGGTGAAGAAAAAAATACGGGGGTAAATGGCTATGTGTGCCTCATATGTATCACGTTACACCACCGGACAGGGGGTCGGTGCAGTGCTTGCAACCGATCTGGGCATCTGTCGGGTCTGGCTGCCGGGCGATGATCTGTCTGACGTTGACAGGATCGCCGCCAGTGAGTCCGAGCTTACCAGAAAGGCGGCACAACAGTTAGAGCAGTACTTTCAGGGATGCTTGCAACAATTTGATCTACCTGTTGATATTTCCTCGCTTACCCTGTTTCAGCAGCGGGTGCTGCAACTGACCATGCAGATTCCCTATGGCAACAGTCGCACCTACGGAGATTTAGCTGCCGAGGCCGGTTCACCAGGGGCAGCCCGTGCGGTTGGCGGTGCCCTGGGTGCCAATCCGGTGCCGGTCATCATCCCCTGTCACCGTGTTGTTGCTTCCAATGGTGCCCTGACCGGATACAGTGCAACAGGTGGCATTATGATGAAAAAATTCTTACTATCACTGGAAGGTGTTGATTTCAGGGCAATCAAAAAGATCTAACGGTCTCCAGTTATGAACAGTATTTTTTTTAGGAAAAATGATTTATTTTGCTTGACACAAAAAACCCTCGGGAAATTGAAGAACTAGCCGTATTTTTGTGTAACATGCTGATATTACACTATAAATATAATGCCTAAAAAATGTGCATTTGGCAAAAATCACTTGTAAGAATATTACTTTCCTGTTTCATCAACAGTACTATCCACAACTTATCCACAGATTGTGTGGATAAGGATTCAACCTGCTGAAATTCTTTCATACGAGCAGATGGCATCAGTTACCGTCAGGAATTTTCCCGTGACTTTGCCTCAACCCATAAGGCCTCCATCTCGTCCAGGCTTGCATCCTGAAGATGTCGTTCATTGGCGTGCAGGCGCTCTTCAATATAGCTGAAGCGGTTCTGGAAACGTGCAATGGTCTTACGAAGTGCCTCTTCAGGATCCAGTGCGAGGAACCGTCCCAGATTCACAATGGCAAACAGCAGATCGCCAAGTTCAGCCTCCATACGATCCTGACGCCCCTGTTCCATGGCCTCTTCAAATTCATGCAGCTCTTCAAGTACCTTGGCCATGACCTGATCCACATGCTCCCAGTCAAATCCAACCCTGGACGCTTTTTCAGTTATCTTCTGGGCCTTCATCAAGGCCGGCAGGTGAGGGGGGATCCCTGATA